>Ga0196905_1000912_pt1 | contig 11711 bp, 22 predicted proteins | sample CB_VirMetaG_3_FD_169098 | JGI IMG/M metagenome (GOLD analysis project Ga0196905, IMG submission 169098) | Freshwater to marine saline gradient viral communities from Chesapeake Bay - CB_1508_1S Viral MetaG (v3) (version 3) | ecosystem: Environmental > Aquatic > Marine > Coastal | place: USA... | reverse complement strand
ACCCCATTGTTCGTAAAAACGAGCAAGTCGTTGCGCTGGTCATGCAGCATATCGAAGAGCATGTGCAGACAATGGAAGTCCTCAAGGTGGATAACCCTGACCTTCTTGACATTGCTCTCTCGAATCCTATCGGAACAACCCGTCAGATGATGGGTGGGGCAGTGGGAACGCCAGCAGGGCAGCAAATGCCTACTAACGCACCAACCGGTGAACCGGGTGAGGTTCCACCCAGCCAAAGTGCCGAAGTGGTCGCTGAGGAAGGCGCTGAACCCGTTGCGGCAAGTGCGGAACAACGTGCTGAGAAAGTACAAGCGCAAGCAAATCAAACAATGAGTGGAGAAGCTCAGTGAAGTTACAAATACGTGGCGGTAATGCCGCGATATATCGGAACGGCGAAGTCCGGACTGACACATCTAGCGGCTGCCCCCGTATGTTTAAGCTGCGCTCTTATCAATTCCAGCCTGCCATAACTGAACCTCGCACTCTCAAGGTTTTTAAAATCGGACAGATGTTCGAAGATTGGTATGGAGATACAAATCCACAATTGGAAAAAGAAAGGGAAGTACGCTTCGACATTAATGAAGACGTTGAATTTATTGGTCACATTGACTACTCAGATGAAGACTTTCTCTACGAATTAAAAAGCGTCACGAGTAAAAACACATTCCGTGAAGTGTTCAAGAAACAGAAACCGAAGATGCAGAACGTCCTGCAGTTAGCTACATATATGGTTGCACTTGAACGCGATAAAGGAAAGCTAATTTACGGTTCATTTACTAACACACTTCAGTATGACATGCTTGAAGAACTCGACGATGATAAATTCGAAGAAATCTGCGATACGCTCAAGCCAGATGCTACGATGGAATTCAATATCACTATATCGGATAGCGGTATATTTTCATGCAACGGACAAGAACTTGATTTACAGGTTGCTGACATAGTTGAGTTTTGGGAAGCCGCTGCAGAAATTATTTGCGATGAAGAAGTACCCGCCAAACCTGCACAACTCGACCCCAAAAGTTACTTCGGCCCATGCAGCTTTTGCGAACTAAAAAATATTTGTGCAAACGAATACGATAGTTGGGACCAATTTTACCACACTGTTAAAAATTTTGTTGCGTGTCGTTGATTCCAGTGTTAAGTTTAGGTCACTAGCTAATTTCGGCTAGTCGTCTAAAAGGAGTCGCGTATGACGCGTAAGTTTGGTGGTTTTAAAGTTTCGGCAGAACAACTCGCAGTTGCAGAAAAGCAAGAGCGTTCATCTCAAAAGAGAGAAAAGAAGGAAGTAAAGTTTTTCCTTCCCGGTCAACATGAAGTTGAAATCTCTTTGCTCCAAGAGAAAGACCCAGTCAAGTCTGACCCAACTTGGATTAACTATTGGATGGAAGTCACTGGTACAGGTGAGAAACGAACAGGCGTAAACATCTCTGTTCCTACCGAGTCACTATCGTTCAACGGCAAGGATGACAACTATCCTAAAACCAAGCTGCTTCAGCTTCTCAGTGCTCTTGGATATGAAGTCAACACCCGCAATCTCGCATCGATTCTTGAGCAGACTTTCGGCAAACCAGAGCGCATGGTTGGTCGTCGTTTGAATATCACAGTGGGATACGATGGTGTACACCTCATGCCATCTGCAGGGAAGTTCAACCTTGTGTCTCGTTGGGGCCGTCCACTCAAGGACAAGGCAACTGGCGAAGCACTTTCGTTCGGCGACCGTTCAGCTGCAGAACTCTATTGCGAAACTAGCCAGATTAAATTGCAAAAGTTTCCTGTAATTACTGGCTTTGTATTGGCAGAGAGCGATGAAGTGTCGGAAGAGCCAAGCGACAGTTTCTGAGGTGAATCATGAGGACAGACACAGAAAGGGTTTACACACTTAAGTTTGTAAGCCGTCTGTCTTTCGCCGAGTCCTATGAGCAAATAGAAAATGTTACGATTGAAACTACGGAATGTATTACACTTCCTGATGTTATTGAACATTTCAATAAACTACTTGCAGTCATGGGATTTTGTGCGAAAGTTGATGTAGCCGAAGAAGAAGAGTAATACTTCAAACATTCTAAGGATGGAATGTATTATGTCTAAGTTTTCGAAACTTAGGACACGCAGGGCAGTTAGGCCCGAGTCCGTTGAGTATGTCCAAGAAACGATGAACATAAAGATCCCACAGGAGATTCCGCGTGAAGTCCAACTGTATATCCGAGCGATGGTTGACCGATATGTCTGGGTGCGTTCTGACCAGCGGAAAAACGCTCTTACTAAGAACCGAGTCTCCCGTGGGGTTTACTTATGTGACTGTTGTGGAGGACATTTCGGACCTAAAGAAGTTGAAGTTGAGCATCCAGTCCCTCGGATTGAGCCGGGAGTGGGTTTCAATGATATCCACACTTATCTCAGAAGAACATTCGTCAATGCAGATTATTTAAAAGTCGTTTGTAAAGACTGTCACAAAGATATAAGCTATCTGCAGCAACACCCGGAGGAACTTAACGATGAAATTCGCAAACTTGAAGGTTCAAAATCTTCAAAGCGAAAGTCATAAAAGTTTTGTACTTCCCAATGGTTCCCCACTCTACATCAAGCTTCCGAAGGACCGAGGCTCACAGTCGGCTTGGTGGAGAACGTGGACAAATCAAGCTAACAAAAGAACAAATAAAACATTCTTGCCTATACTCGGCGGACTAAGTAGCAAGACCGACATGCACATGGTCTTCGCAGACTTTGACTTCCTACCGAAAGGGTTCGATTCGTGGGACAGTCTAGCAGAATACTGCGAGAGTGAAGTGGTCGGGGCGTGCGTCCTCCGCTCATATTCAAAAAAAGTCAAATTGAGTATGATTATAAAATGGGTTGGAGATGAACTTATTCCTAACACAGAATTGCTCCCCCATATTGTTAACGACCTGCTACCAGAGCCATTGCGTGACCAGTTCGACAAGAAGGGTATGACAACTACGTATTTAACAGAGGATATTAGCAATCGTCTGCATGAATTTTTGGTGAAACCGGCGTTCTTTACGGTCAGGGAAGCAGCATATAGTAATATTGTATCAGAGTCTGTTAACAACACTGAAATCGTTCAATATTATATCAATTCAAACCCGCTACCTGACAATGAATTCGTATCTAACACCGCAGGCTGGAAAGACCGTGAGAAGTTTCTCCGTGTCCTGACAGCAATGCACAATCTCAAGACTGGATTCGCCCTACCACAGAAATCCCTTGCTGCGTTTCTGGGCGTTAGCCAAGCTACCGTTTCTTCTTGGATTAAACGTCTTATTGAATTGGGATGGTTGAAGACAACCAGCCATAGCTATATTGTGGGCATTCGAGCTAAGAACTATACTGCTCATGGGTCACTTTTGGATATGATATTGGCCCATGATCTGGCCCATGACCATCCGACCGTGCTCCCACGTCATTTACCGAACGACGGCGAATACTATAACTTCTTGTGTTCATTGTCGAAACGATGCAAGTCGTGGCAGGAATTTTCTCTTGCACTGGAACATATTCCTGATATAGTTAAGAAAGGAAGGCTAAGGATGGCCTATGCGATTCGTCGTTGTGACGACCGCAAGTCAAGGAGGATGATAACCGATGAGAACGAGCAAGTTTAGTGAGGCTCTGCAAAAGGAAATGGCAGAATTGTGTGAAGAGCATGGACCAAGACGGGCCGCAGCTCTCCTTGAGGCAAAGCATGAACAATCGTTTAACCCTGGACTTGTCCTCTGGTACTACAGAAAGTGGAAATCCCCTTCTGCAGACGTTCGATGGAAGCGGAAGAAATCCAAGGCCAACGCAGGTTAAAGCACTCGATTGGATACACACCAATATCGATAAACACAATGCACCGCTTGTAATCGAAGCCGGTGTGGGTTGTGGAAAGACCGCCCTCCTTCGAGCCGCCCAGCTCCACTACGGCGGTTCCATTGCCACGTCCCAAAATACTCTCGTTTCGCAATATAAGTCGGACTACCCCAATCTTAACGTTATCATAGGGATGCAGCACTACCGATGCCACGAGTATTTGACCCGCTGTGGATATGCTAGTCAACGATATCGGTGTAGAGGTGGCGTAGACGGACGCTGTGAGATGCGCAATGTCCGGGATAGGTTCTCACAAGGAGTACCCACGTTATTCAACACCATGAGCCTCTATGTGACTCGAAAACGAAACGGCCTGCCAACTGACACAACCTACGTGGATGAAGCGCACCAGCTTATCTCGGTAGCTAGGCAAGCCTCTACATACTCGAACAAACTCTATGCTGCAGATAAGACCCTATTACGTAAGTTAAATCTCAGCCCGGCACTGCTTCGGAACAGTGAGATAAATGTATGTAAATTTCTAACAGCCAAGATTGAGGCACTGGAAGGCAAATTGAAGAAAGAGCGACAGCCCGATAAGATTAACGGCATACTTGACTCGATACAGAACACCGAGTTTACACTTGAGTGTTTTGAGAACGAGCCAGAGAAGTACGTGGTTAACAGCACAGAAAATTCACTGCTAGTTACACCCATTGTAACTCCCAGACATTTTCTTAAACGTATCATAGCAGACCGTGGTATCCTAACGTCAGCAACGCTCCTTCCGCACGACGTTAAAGAGATACTAGGCCGCACTCAGTACCCATATATGGACCTTGGTACTTCTATACCAAAAGAGAACCGGCGTATCGTCTGGACACCCTCGCCCTTTTCACACAGAGCGAGTGAGATTGACATACCCGCACTTGCCAAGAGAATCGAAGATATTTATATCAGCAATGGCAGGAAGAACACTCTTGTTCACGCAACGTACTCACTTATGTATAAACTATTACCGTATTTTCGTGAGCCTATCATCTGGCATGACGAAACTAACAAACAAGACGCAATCGACAGGTTTATTGAGAACGGCGGTTTGATGATTGGCGCAGGTATGTCTGAGGGACTCGATTTGAAGGGAGATTTATGTAGAGTACAGATAATAACAACGCTACAATTTCCAAATATTATGGACCCTTGGGTAGCAAAACGCAAAGCCCTATTGGATGGAGAAGAGTGGATGATAGGTGAAGTGATGAAGGTATTAAGGCAGCAAGTTGGCCGTGGTACACGTGGAGAAAACGACCACTGTGTAAATTATGTGCTAGACAATAGATTATCATCTGTTATACAAAAAGCTAGGAAGATGGGCATGTGTCCGAATCATTTCTTTGAATCAATAGAAGGATGGAATTCATGAGTAGGATGATTTTTGTGTTGGGCGACATGCACCTCCCTTACATGGACATGAATGCGATTAGTGATGTTGCTGAAGAAATTGATATTGCAAAAGACCGTGGAGACGATGTGACAGTAGTACAAATTGGTGACATACTCGACCAGCGTGCTTGGTCAAAGTACCCGAAAGACGGTGAGTCAGAACACGCTCAACTCGAATGGGACAAAGCAGAACAATGTATGGTTCAGTTGCACAATCTGATTCCGGAGATGCACATTATCTTTGGCAACCACGATGAACGTGTTGCGAAACGTGCAGCAGATGCGCAGTTACCTCGCCAGTTAATTAAAACGCTGGATAGGCATTTTGATTTTGACGGATGGGTGTGGCACACCGCAGACACTCCACTTGAAATCGACGGTATTTATTTTATCCACGGTGACACGTTCCCGATTCCAATGCCACAGTCTGCAGCGCTGCGTTTGGGACAGTCTGTTTGTTATGGTCACACACATCAAGGTGGATTGGCGTTCGTTAACACATACAAGAAAAGAATCTTCAGCATGAACGTTGGATGGCTTGGTGACGAGAGACAATCTGCATTTAATTATGCTCGTAAGTCCCCGTATAGATGTTGGAAAGGATATGGATTAATTATCGATGGAACTCCGCACCTGATACCACTTGACTGAGTGGTCAATTCTTAGTACGTTTTCCTTTACCCCCCATCAACCACCTTTTAACGGAGTTAAGATGAAAGGTAAGAAACTGCTTTCCGATATCGCATTCTACAGGTCCTACAGCGCAATCAAAACAGACGGAACCAAGGAAACTTGGGATGAAGTTTGTGACCGATATGAGAACATGATGCTTGAAAAATATCCACACATGCAAGGTATTATTCTTGGAGCAATGGCGCACGTTCGTGAGAAACGTGTACTACCATCGATGAGAGCATTGCAGTTTGCAGGCACTGCGATTCAGAAAGAGAATGCTCGCCTTTATAATTGTTCTTTTGTAAATGTCACGTCGTTTAAAGATTTTGCCGATGCAATGTATCTTAGTGCATGTGGAACCGGCGTTGGCTATTCTGTGCAACAGCGTCATATTAGTAACTTGCCCGAAATTGAAGTCATCGGACCACAGGACCACGTCGTTGAAGACTCTCGTGAAGGATGGGCAGACTCATTGATTACTTTGCTGCACAACCCAAGAACTAAATTCGATTATTCCGAGATTCGAGTGGCTGGCACAAAGCTTTCGACCGGCGGTACAGCCAGTGGTCCCGAGTATCTTATGCAATGTCACGATTTAACGAGAAACGTCCTTTTGGGTGCAAGTGGACGAAAATTAACACCTTTCGAAGTTCACCTTATTATGACCTACATTGCCGATGCGATTGTTGCTGGTGGTGTACGACGTTCAGCTATGATTTGTCTGTTCGACCGAGATAATCAAGAGATGCTTTCCTGTAAGTCTGGTGCATGGTGGAGCAAACACCCATCCCTCGCACGTGCTAATAACTCTGCCGTATTGCCACGTGACGCCACGACTCGTGAAGAGTTTGACGGTATTATGGATGCCTGCTATGCATCACAAGCCGGAGAACCTGGCGTATTCTGGACAAGCGACCTGGACTGGGGAACAAACCCATGTGCAGAGATTGCACTGCGCTCTCGACAATTCTGTAACCTGACAGAAATCAATGTTGCCGCAGCCGATGACCAGTATGTGTTCCGTTCTATGGTATGGGCCGCCACAGTGCTCGGCACGCTGCAGGCCGGATTCACGGACTTCAACTATATCCACCCTGACTGGCAAAAGAACGCAGAAGAAGATGCACTGCTCGGTGTTGGCATGACAGGACAGGCAGAGCGGCCTGACCTCATGACTGCAGAATTCCTGCACGACATGGCAGATGTTGCAAAGCACGTCAATGCAGGTATTGCGGATATGATTGGTATCAACCAAGCAAAGCGAATCGGGACCGTCAAGCCCTCTGGAACGACCTCGACAGTGTTGGGTACTGCCAGTGGTATTCATGCAGCCCACGCGCCTTATTACGTGCGTAGAATCCGTATTAGCAAGATGGACCCCGTTGCTAGGGAACTGGTTAAGGTATTGCCGGAAGAGTTTGTCGAACACTCCCCGTACGAGCCGCACAACCGAATCATTAAGCTGCCGATGAAGATGGATGGCATCACCCGCCATGACGAAACAGCACTGGAGCTGGGCAACCGAGCATTGATGGTACGCAAGAACTGGATTGAAGGTTCGCACCGTGAGGGAGAGAACTACCACAACGTTTCGCTCACCATTAACTACAAGCCCCATGAGCAGGAAGAGCTGAAGAATTGGATGTGGGAAAATCGTGCGCTGTATGGTGGGATTAGCTTGCTGCCGTTTAGCGATGCGACATACGCACATGCACCATTCGAGGATAGCACACAGGAAGAGTACGAGCGTCTTGAAAAAATGTTACCACAAATCGACCTGAGTGTGGTACAATATGAACAAAAGGATGACGGACGTGAATCCTCGGCAGCTTGTGAAGGTGGGCTATGCGAAGTGAAGATCAGAGCGTGATTAAGTCTAACGATCCGGTGCGTCAGGTTTATGCTTCCCTCGTTGTAAACAATAACGTTTATAACGGGGTGAACGAAATTCCTAACATTACTGAAGAAAACGCGGTGTGGGGAAATAGAGAAGCCATAAGAGTGTTGGCAACTCACGCCGAGGTGAACGCAGTACGGGCTGCGCTGGCAGATGGTGTGACGGATTTTACAGAGAGTGTTCTTTTTGTTACGCTTTATCCATGCGAACAGTGCATGAGTATGATACGAGCCCTTGGCATTAGAGAAGTGTATTTCAACGACGATTACGTACCAAGCGGGAGTACAAACCATGTACATACAGAACCAGTCACTGTGTCCAAGTTGCCAAAGTGAATACTTCGATTGCTACGTTGCGTACCTGGGGTGCAACTGGGTGTATTTGTACATGTGCAATGATTGTAACTTTACTCACGTTACGGAGAGACTGGCATGATGTCGCCTTGGCTTCGGGCACAACTAGCATATGACCGTGTTAGGAAGGTGTACAGGCAGGAAGGGTTAACCTCGGACCAGGTCGAGGCTAGGCTGGATTTTGTTTGTAAACAGATAATAGGTAAAGCTTTTAAATATTTACAGAGCGACGACGAGTTCGCTTCCCACCTCGAACGGGCAGTTTGCGGTAACTTGCCATAAAACTATATCCCTTTACAATTCAATCTGATATAACGAAAATGGATTCTGGGGATAGTATGAAGAAACTTGTCTATGTAACATTAACGAAGAAAAGCTCTTGGCCAAAGGAATGGCAAGGGCAGTACGAAGAATTTCGTGAGCATTGGCAGGAATTCAAACAGCTCATGGGGAAGGATTTGCCAGGACGTTATCTGGCTACAAAAATAAACCACAACCTGGTGTTGGCTGTGGTTGCAGTTAAGAACGAACATGACGTTTACAATGTAAACAAATGTTTAAAAGTGTTGCAAGAAGATTATCCGAGTCGCAAGATAGTACATATCAGCGACCTAGATTTAGACACATCTCCCTAAATTCAGGGGTAGACTCGAACCCTTCCGGAATAAATTCATAAATATTGGGGTCGCCCTTGTTAGTCCAACACGTCGGCTCTTTGATATCCGCATAAAATTCTGAATCATCGTCCATCCCGCAGCCAACCAATAATAAAGATATCAATATTAATTTACTATTCATCTTATGCATCCTTTTGCTTAAGTAATTCCTCGAACCACTCGTCCTGTTTCTTCAGATTGTAGATAAATAAGCCAAACGGGCCGACTCGCAGCAGTACGACAAGCCCTTTCTCCGGTACTCTCTTGCAGTACAGTGACCAGTATAATGGGGAAATTTCAATCTCGACTGTGTGGTTCGGAAGATTGATGTGGGACATTACTGTTAAACCAAATGGTAGATTCATAGTTCGCCCTCCTGCATTATTAGTTCTAGTTCATCTACGCCATAGAAGTGGGAATAACTTTTGAGATGGGCCTCTGCAGTCTGAGCATCGGTGGATTCTACTAATCTTCGCATAGCCTTCTCTGCCAGCTCTTGGCTGACGTATGCTCTGTCGACTGCTATCTCAACATCGTTGAATGTGATTATGTAGACTTTCATGCTTCGCTCCTGTCCTATTAGCATAGTCTATAATACTGATTGCGTTAGTTTTAGGTTAGGAGAGTATGCTAAAAGATACTCACTCCCCCGTACTACCCAGCCCGCCTTGCCTGTCCTCATTTTTCACAAGATTGGTTCTGCGATATGCATAGGCGAAGACAAGCTGTGCAATCCGGTCACCCTTGCGTATGTGTGCAGAATACTGGCCGTGATTGATTAGGATGACTTTGATTGTGTCTGCATAGTCAGCGTCAATAATTCCGGGCGAGTTGAGCACCGCTAATCCTTCTCTTGCCGCCAATCCGGAACGAGAGCAGACCATTGCGCAGGGTACTACGTCAGTCTCCTCAGTTTTACCGAAGTGCAGGTCTGGCGGAAGCACATCGTCAATATAAACTCCCGTATCGATTATAACTCGACGACCCGGAGTAATTGTGGTTTCTTCTTGCGAACAAAGGTCAAGCCCTGCTGAGAGTTTCGTCTGGTACATTACTTGTTTTCCTCTGGTGGTAGTTCAGTTAAAACAACACGCAGATAAACCATAGTACCGGCAACAATGATTGTTAGCGGGAAAAGCAACGCAGGCATAAACCCGGCTTTGCGGTACGACATTGCGACTATCGTTGCGTAAACTAGTGCTATGAGCACAATAACCACGTTACTCATTTCTCAACTCTTTTCTTCGGCTTTGATTTTTTAAGTACACATTTTTTCGTAGTAGGTTCAACGCTTTCGTGTTTTGCCGAACGACGTAACGTGTCGAAACATTGAACTATCGGTGTTTTAGTTTCCGGTGTTTCGTTTTTAACACCAGCGATTGAAAGTAGTACAAGTGTTACAAACATATAACCTCCTAGTTTAATGTGAAGTTTCGTGGCTGGTTCAGGTCTTTGTCCATGTGCAAGTCGAAGTCCATCTCTGGTGATTCGTCAAAGTTTTTAATCAGTTCTTCGAGTCTTTTGTCCAGCTTGGGATAGTTAATGTAAATCAAATGAAGTGGACCAAAACTAATCATTGCGGTGGCTTTGTTCTTGTCAACCTTGTATTTTAATCCCCACTCGGTCAACGACAACTCCATCTTGATGCCATGATTTTTTGTATCAATTTCGAAATATGAACCAAGAACAACTTTCATATACACCTCCAGTGTTAAGAATACTGTGCTGTTAAAATTGTGTCAATCGTTTTTTCACCAGCCATAATTATTTGGGTTACTATAGGCATCGTCTTCCGAGTAATCGTACATGCTCTTATTCTTTACGGGTTCTGGCTCTTTGACCTGTTTTCTGTTAGGACAGTTTTTGGGTAGATGCGTCTTATCGCAGTACGCACAACCGTAATTTAGTGGATTCTTTGATTTATCTAATTTGGCATAATACTCTATCATCATCCAGTCTTCCCGTTCTTCCGTTTTTTTCATATTAACCTCTAAAGTATTTAATAACCGCAGCGACCGAACACGGCGGGTAACGACTCAGTTTGACAATACGGTATTCGCATCCTTCCATTGGAGAAGATGTTGCATTGTTAAACCACTCAATCGCCGTCGCCTTTGAAAGAGCAAACGCTGTAATGAACCACGCCTTCTCTCCCACACGACGATATTGAACTGTATAATCGTTACCTTCCGGCGCGTGCCAAACTTCGGACCATTCAGTTTCATCTAGTTCGCCATTAAACATCTTAGTCCTCAAACACTCGGTGTACCATATTCGTATCCGTGTTCATCATGTCACAATAAATGTATGCGTCTCTTTCATTGTCATAGGACTGCATCAGAAACCAGCCGGGCTTTGTGTGAATATCTAATCGGTAAACCCCGTACTTAACTGATTCTTCCTTTTCCTCGATATTCGTATTTGTTGTCATCTTCGTCCCACCCTGTGTTATTATCTTTCTTCGGTAAAGTCTCTACTTTCTTTAGCACTTTTACACGAGCGCCACCATAAAATATTTCGATATCGTGATTGGGAAATCGGAACCTAACATAAGTTAGAAAGTCTTCGATAGTTTCCTTTTCTGGCTCGTGTTTAAATTCGAATATCTCCATCGTCGTCCGACCTGTTGCGCACTCCAGCTTCCTGCTGTGAATCTTCATTCTTCTTAGACCTCTTTGGCTTAGGACTAAAAACATCAGCTTCGATGCGGGTGAGTAAATCCGTATAACAGATTTGTTCATACTCGTCGTCAAAGCTTACGTTTGTATTTTGAATGGTTTTGAGTAATTCTTCAAGCGCTGTCTTGGCTGTTAACTTCTTATGCTTTTCTTTTAATACTTTCTCTCTAACCATGTCATTGTATTCCTTAGC
>Ga0196905_1000911_pt1 | contig 11719 bp, 8 predicted proteins | sample CB_VirMetaG_3_FD_169098 | JGI IMG/M metagenome (GOLD analysis project Ga0196905, IMG submission 169098) | Freshwater to marine saline gradient viral communities from Chesapeake Bay - CB_1508_1S Viral MetaG (v3) (version 3) | ecosystem: Environmental > Aquatic > Marine > Coastal | place: USA... | reverse complement strand
TTTCTGCCAAGTCAGATGTTATAAACAAACCGCCGGTTAGTATATGTCTTGTGGCTGTATTTGAATTAGCAGCCGCAAGCTTTTGCACGCCAACTAAAGCGTCTTTTGAAGGCGTACTACCATCTCTAGCTTCATTAAGACCCGTTACGTCACGAATCATCTGTAGATAGTAGTTATAAGTGTTTATAAGCTGTGGTATTTTATTACCACCAGAGCCACTTGCTATTTCTTGAATAGGTATTTTACCAGGATTCAAATCACCTTCTTGCGTAAATGATCTACCAATTACAGATCCTGTTTGAAAGAACATATTTAATGCCTCTTGTGGATTATAATTAGTTCCATTACCAAGATCAACTTCAGCTAAACCATCAGCGTCTAAATAAACACCATCTGGCACCATACGTGATAGCACTTGCTGCAACTTCAAATGAGTTAATTGAATCATATCAGCAAAACCAGTTATACGGCTAACTAATGACTCAATTTGTCCTTTATACATACGAGGCGCACATATACTATAATTCATTTTAACTTTAGTAAAATCACTTTTAGGTCGTAGCATATTTTTAGCCATCTCCCATTTAAGTAATTTATCTGTACCTAAAACTAAAACACCTTCGTATAAAACTTCTAAAGATCTACCAATTTTTTGTATACCATATTGTTCAAGTATTTCTTGAGGCGGGTTAAATTGATCGTCTTTAATTAATATTTTTTCAGCGCCAGTAGAAGATTCTTTAACCTTATATACTTCATTCATATATGTTTTATAATTGAAGTACAATATTTGAACGGTATTAGAATCTGTTTCGTCGTAATTAGCTATTGTTCTATCGTAAAAACCATTGTTTTGAAAAGCAGTTTTACTAATATTTTCTAAATCGTCATTAGTTAATTCAGGAAATTGCTTTTTGAGTTCGTTGATATGAACTGATTTTATTTCACCAACGTAGTATATATCATCAAAATACGGTGACTCTGTGTAAGAATATACCATGTAAGCTGGATCTACATAATCAACAACAACTCCTTCTGATTGTGTAAATCTATTTTTAACAGCTCCAATACCTATAGTAGTTAAATCATAGTTAACTCTTTTTCTAGTTAAATCATATTTATTACCTTCTAATAAAACATTAATAGCTTGTTCTTGTGCTATCTCAATATTTTGCTTATACGTAAGCTGCATATGAAGCTCAAGCTCTTCTTTTGTCTCTGGTAAAGTAGCTGGATTATTTTCAAATAAATTAATACCTAAATTTTCTTGTACGTATTCGTTTATTTGTTTTGTTTGCATATCACGAATAATAGATTCCATATATGCTGTTCTTTTACTTACACCATATGGATCTTGTGAATATGCGTTTATATCAAAAGCTCTTTCAGATATACCATTAACAACAATATCAACAAACTTAGGTATAATAGGTACTGGCTTCCAGTCTAAATTCAAATAAGATAAATCACCGTTTATAGATAATTCGTCTTTATATTTTTGTATACTCTGCTCACCTCGAGCGTATAGTCTTAATCTATGAAAAGTATTTTGATTACTTTTATATCTATTAACACCGTTAGTAGATTTAAACCATTCATCTTGAATAGCTCTACCAACTTTTAAGCCATACTCAAAAGAGGCTTTTTCTTGATCACTAGCAACTTGACTAGGAAAAAAACTTTTTACAACTGACTCAGCCATATTTATTTCATTATTTTTGATATATTCCCGCTGTTGGTATATCTAGCGATTTTTATATTTATTGGTTGTTTTTCTATTTTAGCTACAGGTCTATATAAATGTCTATTACAAGCCATTATAGCTAAACCAGAGCTTATAGCAGCATCAAACTTTGTTCTTCTGTTTATGTCGAACTTAGCCCAATCATTTAGTGTTTTATTAAAATACATATCTCCATATTGAGCATCTGGTTTTAATCCAACGTATTTATCTATATAAGATTCTATAGCCGCAGCGTGAGCTTGCTTTATGTCCTCACTAGAGTTAGGTATACCACCTATTTCTTTTTCAGCTACAGACAGTTTGTTCCAAAGTTTATCTGGTCTATTCATCGAGTAACCTCTATAACCTCTTCTTTTCAAATAATACAAAAGTCTTGGCTTGTTATTTTCCGCGAGCAAAGGCATGCCATAGAAAACTAAAGCCATTAACACGTCTTCAAAAAACATTTCAGCAGTTTGTGGCCTAGCTATGTATTCTAGAAAAAATGTATTTGGCGGTGCATCTTCCATACTGAACTTAGTCAAACCATGCAAAGCACCTTTAGACCCTTTACCGTCTACTGTTCCAGATATATCGTAGCTATCACAACCAAAAGCACCTATATGTTCATTACCAGGATGCTTAACACCATTTTTTATTATTTGTTTATTTTGTAAATCATAACTAGGAACCCAAGTGATATTGAAATTACCGTTTGGATTTGGTACAAATTTTACTCTAGTATCTTTTATACCATTTTCCCATTGAAATGTTCCAGTGGTAATAATGCTTGTGTTTCTTAAGTCTTCGTTATAATCTATTTGTTCGTATATTTTAACTAAATTAAATATACTATTTTTAGTTTCGTCTCTAAATGCGTGCTCTTCAGTTCTTGGAAACTGTCTGTAGAACTCGTTTAAAGCATCTTGATCACTTCTAAGTCCATCAGCTTCGTTCTCCCAATGCTCTATAACACCTACATCAATTAAATCACCGTGTGGTCCTTCAACTGGTTCTTCAGGAGTATTGAAAACAGGGTGTCCATAAGAATCAATGAATCCTTCGTAATTCCATTCCATAGGTATGAACAAAGAATATAGTCCTGAGCTAGTCTGTCCATTCCGGTTTCGTTTAGTAACGTCGGAGTTATAATATAGTTTTTTAAAATTTTCTCCACCTTTGTCTAAAGCGTTTGACGTTGAACCCATCATGCACTTACCTATAATCCTTGAACCTAATCTTAAACAGGTTTTAGTAACTCTCCAGTTATTTAATATATTATCAGGCCTCTCCCATTTACCACTTTCGTCGTGTACTAATAATCTTAGTTTTTCCCCATCGTAGGAATTGTCACCAGTATTTTTCCAGTCAATTGTGGTGTCGAGCCCTTCAAGTATTTCATCATTTGATTTGTTCTGAATAGATTTACGAGTAAGTCTTGACGCTGGAATCCTATAAGCCAATTCTGTCTTTGGTCTATCCATACCGTCTTGTATTGGTTTGAAAAAGAACGGATAGTTGACCGATATCGGTACGACTTTGTCTGTAAACATTTTTTTAGCATCAGCTCCTGACTTAGACAATATTCCGAACCTAGAATCGCTGGATATGGTCGCCATATTAACGGTTTCTCCACTTGCCATAAAAGAAAATCCAGATCGTCTGTTTTTGAGATAGCACATTCCATAGCACCGTGAGTCGGCCTTACAAGCTTCCCAGAATATAAAGAATAATCTGTTTGCTTCTCTAAATTCTGGTCTCCCAACATCAATCTTGGACCACTGCAAGTACATAAAGTGAGTGCCAGTAATGTAAGTAGCCACGCCTCTATTATAGAACCAATGACCTTCTTCTCGTTTTTTAAACTCATTATCTATGTAATTTTCCCATTTAGCTTTAAATTCTTCTGGATAATCTCTCCATTCGAATATACTGTTAATGTTTTTAAGCTCTTTAGGGCACTCTTTAGCCTCCCACCTGTCGTTACCTTTAATTAAATTTTTCGGCGCCTTAGGTAGCGCTATTTTAAGACCTTGTATTTCGTATATTTCACCTATCTGACCTGTTTTGCTAATAACTACAATGTCATTTTCTTTATTGTAGCCATAATTCCATTTTTTAGATTTATTAAGTCTATTTAATGTGTTTATTTTTACAGGTTCAATTATTTTGTATAAACTCTGCTCGTACATTATTTAGACCTCCTTTCTGCAAAACCACTAAAAGTTTTTTTATTTTCTTCTTTTGGTTTGTTTTCTAAAACAGCTTCTTCTTCTTGTATCCTTGTTAATATCTCAAAAGCGTCAAATATAGCTAACTTTTTAGTCGCAGCGGCATTTTTAAGTCTATCAGCTGAAACATCATCTTCTGTATTAGTGATAATTTTTTCTTCAGCAACCTTTATTAATTCCTCAACTGCTTTGTGACCAGCTTGGATTATATTCTTTTTCGTTTCCTTGATATTCATATTTAATTGTAATAAGTCTGTTTGGAACTCTATACAGTCTTTCATTTTCTATAAAAAACTCATATTCAGCTCCAGGTTTGAAAGAAACTAATGCGCCTTTTTCTATATAACCGTCGCTATACTTTACAACGCCTTTACCTATAACTTCATTGTTTAATTTAAACATATCTTCGTCTTGCAAGGGCTTAATAAAAGAAAAACCACTTATAGCCTTCCACTTACCGCCTCTCTTGTAAGCATAGACTTGATCTTGTTGTACAAAAAATAAATCTTCTTTAAAATAGCTTTTACTATTTTTTTCTTTACCCCTTACGTCGTAAAATCTTCTAAAAACATTGTGGTGTACTATAACTTCGTCTCCTTGTTTGACTTCACTGCAAGTAGCGAGTGGAGTAGCTATTACAACACCATGTCTACTTACATATTGATGATTCTGCATTTCTGTATTTAATATTAATTCAGATTCATCTACTTTAATCTTATTGTTATTTCTTTCGTCAAACGGTTTAACTATAAAATTAAAAACACTATTCATTAATATTCTAAATCGTATTCAACCGCAATTGCCATATTTTTATTAAAATCTTTCCATGGCAATATCTCATTATTTTTTCTAATATATATAGAGTACTTATCTTCTTCTTCTATTATATTATCTATAATATGACCACCATACACTTCCTGTCCAACAGAATAGTGCATGGCATCATTTTTATAGTCTCTTCCTATACTAATCTTCCTTACTAGGCTCATTTTTTGCAATTTTGCCATCATTGATATCAATGCTAACATCACCATAAGCTTCTCTTAATTCGTCTTGAAACTTTTGAAGTTCTTGTTGAACATTTGATATACTATGTAGCAGCCCGTGTTTTTCAACCTCTAGCTCACCTAGTTTTAATTGATGTTGATTGTAGCTTTTTACTAAATCTTGAAGCTTAGTTAATTCGTCTTTTTTAATTTTCTTTGCCATTTTATTTAATTTAAGTGTTTAACATATAGTTAAGTATTACGTGTTTACGTATTACTTTAATTTTCTATTGTCATAGTTATAGACGTAGGGTTTTCTAGCTCAGCTATTTGAGAAGCTATGCTATCTTCAATACTTTGAACCTGCTCTTCACCCATTGCGTCTTTTGTCCAACCAACAACTATTTCATTAGTTAGTTCGTCAAAAGGTATAAAAGGAGTCTCAGGGTCTAAAGGAACTACTTGAGTTCCAATATTAGTTGCTGAATAATCCTCTTTTGTTCCTGTTACAATCCAGTGTACATTATACACTACATTTGTTTCACCTTCTTCTTGAGGGTGCACGTCTACTGTTTTGCAATTCCAATCGTAAGTTATCATAATTTTTGTTTTTTGTTTTATTTGTTTTCCAATGTTTGTATTCTATTTTTTAATTCTTCTATCTCGGCTTTTAAATCTTTTACAGCGTTTATTAAAGCAAAAGTTACAGCGTGACCGTCAAAATTTAATAATTCAGTATCTTCTGTATCGTCTTCGTTTAGTTTTGTATTGTAAGTTTTAATAGTTTCAGGCATTATGTCTTGCATGTCTTGAGCTATAATACCTATATTATCCTTTGTTTTTTCAAAACCAGCTTTACCGTTATAATCATAAAGTTTAGGTTCTATTTTAAGTATTGCTTCTAAACCTGTTGTATAATCCCTTATGTTTTCTTTAACCCTAGAGTCAGAGACCACTGTCCAAAGACTAGAGCTTGGTTTTGCAGCAGAGTTTAAAGATAACTGAAGCTGGTAAGCTGGAGCGCTCGTTCCAATACCGACGTTGCCTGTGGATGTGATACGCATTCTTTCATTAGATGCAGCGTTAGCAAAGCTGCCTCCAGTTGCTTGTGTATGAAAAGATATAAATGCAGAATCTGTAGCACCATCGCAAGATGCTTTTATATGCGCTAAATGGTCATTGTTTCTATTCCAAGAATATAGACCTATATCAGAAGAAACTCCAGCGTCTGTATGGTCTAATATGATTTCACCATTACCAGTGCTTGATATATCTAAAACTTTTATACTTCCTAATTGAGATGCTGGACTAGTTGTCCCAATTCCAACGTTGCCTGAAGAATCTATATACATTCTATCAGAGTTGTTTGTTCTTATTTTAAATGTATCGTTTGATGGGAAACCGAAGAACGTGTCTATGTCACCGCTATGATATATAAGTCCTCCCAAATACATATTTGTTCCAGCTGTTAAGGTTGATGAAAATCTACCTGTTCCATTAACGTCAAGCTTATAAGCAGGACTAGTCGTTCCAATTCCAACTCTATTATTATTTTCTAAAGTCATTGTAGTGCTTCCACCTACATTGAACTTTAAATCACTATAACCACCTATTATAACCGGCTCATCTCCTAATCCATCAATATCACCTAGTCTAAATGTAGTACTGAAGTCTGGTACTACTTCAAAAAATCTATCACCTTGGTCAGTGACTTTAAATGCAGCTTCAGTGTTTGAGTTCCTACCTACAACTTCCAATGTTGCCCCGGGGCTAGTCGTATTAATACCAACGTTGCCATTCCAATTTATATATAAATAATTTTCAACACCTCCAGCACCTAGTGATAATGTACCGAAATTATCGCTATTATACACTGATGACATTCCATTGTCTCTATTTAAATCCAATATATATCCCGTTGATTCTATATTGGTTCGGCCGCCTGAACCAACAACAGTTAATTTACCCGGCGGACTAGTAGTTCCAATACCAACGTTACCAGTATCTCTAGTTAATGTTAAAATATCTTTTACAGTAGTAATATTAGCTGACTGAAAATTCAAATAGTTACTTACCCCTTGTTGGTTTATCCTAAAGCCGTACATATCTGCACCCCATGTGTTACCTGATTCTGTAAAGTATAGGCTGCCTGCGTCAGTTGGATTTGCGCCGTTTTTATTTTGAACAGTTATATCTCCTTTTACTTCTAACTCTGTTTTGGGACTCGTAGTACCAATCCCGACGTTGCCGCCCATAAAGTATGTTTTTGAATCGGTCGCTGTAAAATAATTTGAACCACCGGCACCATCTATGTCTCCAAAACTTATCGATAGATCTGCCCCTGCTACACTTCCTTCAGTTTTAAACACATTTTCACCATCTTCATCTCTGAAATTGGCTACTGTATTTACACCTGATTCTCCTACAACACTAAATATTGCAGCTTCGTGGCCTCCAGATCCAACTGAAAGTTTAGCAGCTGGACTAGTCGTTCCAATCCCTACGTTGCCGTCTTCGTCTACTCTAACTCTTTCTCCTTCAACTCCCGCTTTTATAGTTCGTATAGATACAAAACCATCTTCAGAACCATCTGTTGAATCAACAATACCTCCTATAATAGCTCCATATGTTATTATCTCAGAGTTGCTATTTTTTGCAGCCAACGCTAACATAGCTCCATAATTAGTTGCAGAGCTATCTCTAACCAATCTTAATGGTATTCCTCCAAGTTGGGGTGCTACTATATCTAGTTTTATGTCATACGCATATCCAGACCCTGGACTAGTCGTGTTAATTCCAACGTTACCGCTGGAATCAATACGCATTCTTTCTGCAGAGTTTGCTCTAAACAATAAATTGCTATTTGAGTATCCAACCCTTAAATCATTACCACTTAAACTAATTGCATCAACAGTTGAAATCCATAATCTTGATGATGTTCTTATTTCTCCAGCAACATCTAGCTTATAAGCCGGACTAGTCGTTCCTATACCAACGTTGCCTGAGGAATTAATAGTCATTTTAGTATTATTATTATGGGCGCCTCCGATACCAAAAAACATAGCGCCAGAAGTATTAGCGTTCGTAATATAAAACGACCCTCTGCTACCCATTATGCCATAACCGCTTAATCTTATTTCTTCATTTGCAGCTGTTGGATTTCCAGTATCAACACCCTGTATAGAAATAGCGGTATTAAAAGTCCCAAGACCGTTAACGTCTAATTTATATCCTGAAGCAGGACTGGTTGTTCCAATCCCAACATTTGTTCCGTTATCATAAATAATAGAATCTGTAATAGTATCAGTGTCAGACCATTTAGCTACATAGTTAGCGGTCCCTGTTCCATCTACGCCAGATATTTCAGATAAACTAATCCAATCAGTCGCCGTACCTGTTGAAGACAGTATTTGTCCAGATGTGCCTGCAGAGCCGTTACCGTCTAGTAGTTGACCGTCAATTTTTATAACGTCAGTGATATATTTCTTACTCATTTACCAGTTGTTTTGTACTATATTAATCCATTCGTATGTTGATGCTCCAGTCTGCATACACATATCCACGTAGCTATTATTACCTGAAGTTCTATATCTTAATGTCCCCACTTTACTAGCTGAAGCCGTGTCTGTATCGTCAGCCATTTGAACGCCACCATCAACCTGTAGTTTTGATTGAGGACTAGTAGTTCCAATACCAACGTTGCCTGTGTCGGCTTCTATCTGCATACGTACAGTACCACCGCTGTTTGTAAATTTAAAATTAGAATCGTCAAATCTTAAATGCCCTTCAGATACAGCATCTTTTAATGCTAATGCAGTAGCGTTGCTTCCGTACAAGGTCAGTACACCGCTATGTCCTCCTATAGAAATAGGACTAGTTGTTCCGATACCGACGTTATTTGTATCTTTTTCTAAAAACAACCCATCTTCGCTATCAGCCATAAAATGCAAAGAGTTCCATCCATTAAAACTAGTATCAGCCCCCGAAATTTTATATACATCAGTTGATCCAATATTAAAAGAAATACCAGTTGATGAGTTACCAAATCTTGCAGTTCCATTGACTTCTAAAGGCACACCAGGACTAGTAGTCCCAATCCCGACGTTGCCTGAGGAGTCAATACGCATTTTTTCATTACCGTTAATATCAAACCTTAGATCTGAACCATTGATTATTAAAGGTTGTGAAAGACTAAAAGCGTCATTATATGAAGATATTCTAGCTATACTATTATATGAGTTAATAGCAACATTTTGGTCAGTTCCAACATTTACTTCTAGTTTACTGTTTGGACTAGTAGTCCCAATACCAACGTTTGTATTTAAAAAATAAGAGTTATCTTTTGCTACAGTTAACACGTTTTGACCTGCGTTTGCTTGTGCGCTACCATAATTAAATCTAGCAATCCATTGGTTTGTACCGCTATTGGCTGATTGAACATATAGAGGTGGGTTACCAGCGCTATCTCTTGATATTAAGCTATAGTCGGTGTTTGCTTGGTATGTTCTAAATCCACGTCCAGTTGTTATTCCATTTATATCGAGTTTTGTTGCTGGACTAGTTGTACCAATCCCAACGTTACCACTGGAGTTTATACGCACCCATTCTGAATTATTTGTGTAAAATAATAACGAATCATTTGTATGATAATATCTAATTCCTCCAATGAAAAAATCTGATTCATCACCAAAAAATATATTTCCAGAGGTTGTGCTAGGTGATAAAATTGTAATACCAGAATTACTACTATTTTCTAAAACCAAATCACTTGCAGAGGAACTCACAGATGTTTGACCACTAGATCCAGAGTCAACGTGTAATTTTCCAAATGGACTAGTCGTTCCAATCCCGACATTGCCGTTTTCTTGAACTCTAAACAACTCCGCACCAGTATCTTTTCTAACATTAAACACCCTATCAGTATTGTTGTTGTTAGTGTCTATTGTGACGGTTATATCTCCAGGCGCATCAAGAAACATTTCACCGGCGTCACCTCTCCTGATGGCAGCGTGCCCTGTGTGCAATGTAGTGTCTGCTACTGTTAACTCTATAGCCCCTGCTACAGAAAGTTTTCTGCTAGGATTAGTCGCGCCAATCCCGACGTTGCCGGAATCTTTAATCACCATACGTTGCGCAGAGGCGGCTCCGGTGTTAGTCACATGGGTAGTATAAAACTGTAAGTCGCTTGAGCCATCGCCAAGGCTTGATCGTACCCCTTGGATTTTAGCATTATAATTGGTAATGGTTCCTGCTGACGCAGAAGTGCCAAATATTATAGAGCCTCCACCGCCACTTGTATTTGTACCGTCAACATCTAAAAATATATTTGATGTCGGGTTTGATGACATTGGAGTTGAGATTTGAAATTTAGTACTAGGACTAGTAGTTCCAATCCCAACGTTGCCGCTAAAATCAATACGCATTTTTTCGCTACCAAAAGTACCAAGGCTTAAGCTATTATTAGAATTATTATATCTTAAAGAGCCTCTGTTTTCAGCGTCAGAATCCCCCAAGTACAAGGAAGAAACCCCAGCGGTCCCAGACAATATAGACATTGCGCTATAATTACCTGTTGATCCTTGTATGGCGTCAATAACAAATAAAGTCCCTCCATCTAAATTTGGTAAAGAGCTATTGCCTGTTGATAAATGAAGTTTAACTCCTGGATTAGTAGTACCAATCCCCATACGCCCATTAGTCTCATCTAAGTGGACAACTGTAGATTCTGTAGTATATGTAGGTGAACCAACCCATATCTTACCAGTTGTAAGGTTAGGCACGTCATTGGTACGCATGATAGTTGATACAGCTAAAGATCCTGAATTTGCAGAACTTACTCTACCAACCTTACCAACGTTTTGTATTAAATTACCGCTACCTGTAGGTTTTGTTTTTGTAAGACCACCACCAACTTTTACATACACTGTATCATTTGAAGATGGCGTACCGTCACTAGTTGATAATGGATCTGTTGTTAGGTTTTTAAGTACACCTGAAACAATTACAAAGCCTTCATCATTTAAACCTAAATCTGTTTCCGCTAAACCAACAGCTGGCATTTTAGCAGAATCACTAGCGTCGGCTTTAGCAATTTGAATTATAAAAGAAGTACCTACTGTGCCGGTTATATATACAGGATCACCTTTTGAAATAGCAACCCCAGAAGTGTTTTTACAAGCAATGTGAACTTGTTCCGATTCTCCAACAGAAACTGCCGCCGGGTCTACCCAACTTGTAGCTGTACCAGTAGACGATAGTAAATAACCAGAGGTTCCAGCTGAATTACTACCATCTACTAAGCCGGCTTCAAGCTCTACATTTGTTAAAAACTTTTGAGCCATAAATTATATTTTATTTTATCCTATTTTTTGTACCAATACTCTCACTGAGTTAGTTGGGGTGGATGCAAATGTGATAGTTGCTTGAGTTGTTGATATACGATCTACGTCAGCATAAACAGTCTCGTATGTCACTGTATCGTATAATTGAATTATTACGTCTCTAGTAGCTAAACTGTGTGTTATAGTAGCCGTATCTGATATTGTTGCAGCGTATGAGGTTGTGCTATTTATTTCACCAGCTAACTGGTCAAAATCGATTTTTTTGTTAGCGCCAGCTCCGTCATCGTAATACGCTAAATAAGCATCAGCATTACCAGAAGAAGGTAAGCCTTGCGCTAATGAGTCTATATCTAAACCAACTGTAGCTGTTCCACTGGAATATGTTACTGATAAACCGTCTAATGGAGAAGCTGTTGAAGCATTTACATTACCAATACC
>Ga0196905_1000910_pt1 | contig 11724 bp, 16 predicted proteins | sample CB_VirMetaG_3_FD_169098 | JGI IMG/M metagenome (GOLD analysis project Ga0196905, IMG submission 169098) | Freshwater to marine saline gradient viral communities from Chesapeake Bay - CB_1508_1S Viral MetaG (v3) (version 3) | ecosystem: Environmental > Aquatic > Marine > Coastal | place: USA... | reverse complement strand
GCGTGGAAACACGTGGTGAGAACCTACAATGGTACTACTCTTACAAGTTATGTGAATGCTACTAATACATCCGGTGGTGTCACAATGACATTTGACAGTCCCAAAGATGATGCTACAAATAACTGGTACATAGCCGCTGGCGCACAAGACACTACTACATATTCAGGTTCCACAGCAGGTTGGTTAAACGGTCGTATTGGTATTATACGTGTATATGATCGTGCTCTAAGTTCAGCAGAAGTACTATCCAACTACAACGGTTCAAAAGCCAAATACGGACTCTAATTATTATGACAGCAATTATTTTTACCCTTGTGGTAACACACATTACTATTGCCTGCGTGACGCTGTTCTTACATCGCAGTCAAGCACATAAGTCAGTTGCATTCCATCCTGCGGTCAGCCACTTTATGCGCTTCTGGCTATGGCTCACAACAGGTATGGTTACCAAAGAGTGGGTGGCAGTACATCGCAAACATCACGCATTCAGTGATACCATCGGAGATCCACACAGTCCTAGAGTGTTTGGACTAGGCACAGTCTTATTTGGCGGAGCATTTTTATACGCCAAAGCCGCACGAGATCAAAAGATGTTGAAGCAGTACGGTGTGGGCACACCTGATGATTGGGTAGAGCAGAATATTTACAGTCGTTATCCTTGGTTAGGTATAGTTTTAATGTTTACCATAGATGCCGCTCTGTTTCAAAACTGGGGCATTGTAGTCTGGCTTGTACAGATGGCTTGGATACCATTTTGGGCCGCTGGTGTTATCAATGGTGTTGCACACTGTTTTGGTTATCGCAATGGTAAAACCAGAGATAGAAGTAAAAACCTAGTACCTTGGGGTATCGTAATCGGTGGCGAAGAGCTACACAACAACCATCACCTAAATCCTGCTAGTGCTAAACTAAGTCTTAAAGAATTTGAATTCGATATTGGTTGGTTTTATATACAAATTTTACGCCGTTTGAACTTGGCAACAGTCAAATAATCCTGTATAATAACTGAATGTTAGATAGTATCCAGCAAGCCGTCTTGCAATTACTTCCTGTGCGTCGTAAAAACACGCAAACGGGCTGGGTATCATTTAACGCTGTTTGTTGTACACATAATGGAGAAACTCCCGATAAGAGAGGTAGGGGAGGGATCAAGACTAACAACGGTGCAGTATCTTATCACTGTTTTAACTGCGGTTACACCGCAAGTTTTGTTCCGGGTAGACATCTTAGTTTCAAATTTAGGAAACTGTTAGCCTGGTTAGGTGCTGATGATCTCACAGTTCGTCATCTAGTTATTGACGCTGTTAGATTGAAAGAACTTGTAGCGCCGGAAGAGCTCGAGGATACTCCAGAGGAGGAGATCCGGTTCGACCAGAGAGAACTACCTGACGGGTCAACGAGTCTAACATCGTGGATGACCCGGGTGATAGAGGATGCAGACTGCTTGATTCCTCCCCAACTCGCTACTGGGGTAGAATACTTAAACAGCCGTGCTATAGACACAGCCCGTTATGAGTTTTATTTTACTGACAACAAAGCCTACAATCTACATCGTAGAATAATAATACCATATTATTATAACAATCAAATAGTAGGTAGCAGTAGCAGAGCACTAGACAGTGCTATAAAGCCCAAGTACTGGAGTAACCACCCAGCAGACTATGTGTTTAATTTAGATAAACAAGGTGCAGACTGGAAGTTTGTTATTGTAGTTGAAGGCCCCTTTGATGCTATGAGCATAGATGGTGTTAGTATACAGGGCAGTGAGATAAGTGATACACAAGCAGAACTGATAGACAGACTACAGCGTGAAGTTATTGTTGTACCTGACACAGATTCAGCAGGACGCAAGATGGTAGATCGTGCAGTAGAACTTGGCTGGACTGTAAGTTACCCGCTATGGCAAGAAACTTGTAAAGACTTGAACGAAGCAGTGGTTAAGTATGGTAAACTGTTTGTACTAAAGAGCATAATAGAAGCAAGAGAAACAAGTCGTTTAAAAATTGAATTAAAGAAGAAGAAATTGTATGCTTAACAGTATCAAAGGATTTACTATTGAGCCAACAAATATTTGTACATTAAAGTGCCCAAAATGCTCACGAACAGAATTAATTGAAAAGTTTCCGGGTAAATGGAAAAACAAACAATTAAATTTAGAACATTTTAAAAATTTTCTGGATATTAATCTTAACGGTCTTATATCTGTTATCTGTGGTGACTATGGGGATGCCATTTATTATGATAAACTTATAGAAATGGTGGAGTGGCTCAAGCAATCAGGTGTTAGTATTAGTCTACACACCAACGGAAGTTATAAAACCAAAGTCTGGTGGGAAGAATTAGTATCTCATATGGATGTAAATGATCGTATAGTATTTGCTATAGATGGATTGCCCAACACATTTACAACTTACCGTATTAACGCAGATTGGAATAGTATAAAAGTAGGTATAGATGCATGTAGAGGTAACGTTACAATGGCATGGCAGTTTATACCTTTTTCATTTAATGAAGCTGATATAGACGAAGTTAAACAGTTTAGTAAAGACCTTGGTTTCGATGAATTTTTAGTTATTAATAGTAGTCGTTGGTCAGATGAAAGTGATAGTCTGCGTCCTAGCAATGCTGACCACCAAGAGATAACATGGCATACGAATAAACAAAGAGATATATCTCCGAGATGTAAAACAACAAATTTAGATCATTTTATTACAGCATCAGGTTATTATGCACCTTGCTGTCATGTACCTAATCATAACTTTTATTATAAAACAGATTTTTATAAAAATAGAAACTTGTACGATATAAGTAAAACTACTATTAGTAAAATATTACAATCACAAGAAACTATTGAATTTTTTAACAATATCGAAACATCTAAATCAATCGTATGTACCTATAAGTGTCCAAAAATATGAAAGAATATTCAGCAGAAATACAAAAACTATTTTTAGAAATGATGTTGCAGGACGCAGAAACATTTGTGCGTGTACAGAACATTTTCAATGAGCAGAACTTTGATCGCAGTCTGCGTGAGGCGGCCGCCTTTATTAAGAAGCACACAGAAGATCATAAGGCCATGCCTACAAAGGAACAGGTCAAGGCCACAACAGGTGTTGAACTAAAAGAAGTTCCAGATGTACGTGAAGGACACTACAACTGGTTTATGGAAGAGTTTGAAGGCTTCAGTCGCAGACAAGAACTTGAACGTGCTATCCTCAAAGCCGCTGACATGATTGAAAAGGGTGAGTATGATCCCGTCGAGAAGTTAATCAAAGATGCAGTACAGATCAGTCTTACTAAGGACATGGGTACAGACTACTTTGAAGACCCCAGAGCAAGACTGATGAAGATTAAAAGCAACAACGGACAAGTCAGCACAGGTTGGCCCACAATGGACAAACGTTTGTTTGGTGGTATGAACAGAGGCGAGCTAAACATCTTTGCTGGCGGATCTGGTAGTGGTAAGAGTTTGTTTATGCAGAACATTGCTATTAACTGGATCAGTCAAGGACTTAATGGTGTGTTTTTAACACTAGAACTTAGTGAAGAACTTTGTGCTATGCGTATGGATGCTATGGTAGCAAACATGAGTACAAAAGAAATATTCAAAGAAATAGATACACTTGAAATGAAAGTTAAGATGGTGGGTAAAAAGTCTGGTAAACTACGCATTAAGTATATGCCAGCACAGAGCAATGTTAACCAGATTAGAGCATACTTAAAAGAACTTGAAATACAAACAGGGCAAAAGACAGACTTTATTATGGTAGACTACTTAGACTTGGTAATGCCTGTTAGTGCTAAAGTATCGCCAAGTGATTTGTTTATCAAAGACAAGTATGTGTCGGAAGAACTGCGAAACTTGGCACGTGAATTTGAAATATTAATGATTACAGCATCGCAGTTGAATCGTAGTGCTGTTGAAGAAATTGAATTTGACCACAGTCATATATCGGGTGGTATTAGTAAGATCAACACAGCAGATAACGTGTTTGGTATTTTTACAAGTAGAGCTATGCGTGAGCGTGGACGCTATCAAATACAGTTGATGAAAACACGTAGTAGTAGTGGTGTTGGTACAAAGGTAGACTTGGAGTTTAACTTGGAGAGCTTACGTATTACAGATCCAGGTGAAGAAGGACAAAGTGAAGGTGGTGGCTTTGGTGGGCAGAAGCCAAGTGATATTATGAGCCAAATTAAATCTACTAGCACAGTTACACCACTAGCACCGCCGCAAGACGTAGGCAAAGTACAGGCTAATGTAGACAGTACAAAACTTAAACAAATGCTTGCTGGCTTAAAGACTAAGGCCGAGTAATGCCCGACGATATTAAACAACAACCAGGATTCTGTTATGAATTTTTTAAAAATCAGGCATTTTGGAGTTATAAGAATACAATAGGTTATAACCCTTGCAGTTTTTTTAAAGGATTTATAGTTACTGGAGTTGACCCAAAAGAAGCTTGGTACGGTCCTGAACATAAATCTCTAATAGAACAAATTAGTAACGGCGAACTAATAGACGGATGCAGAGCTTGCTACCGAGCAGAACGCAACGGACTTACTAGTAGAAGGCAATCAAGTAGAGAATTATATGAAAATTTTTACAACGATACAGACATAACAGAGAACTCACCTGTTGGGTTAGATTATAGCGTTGGCAATCTCTGTAACTTAAAATGTACTATTTGCAATCCTGAAAATAGTAGTAAATGGGTAGAAGATTGGACACAACTTTACCCAAATGCCAACGTAACTGATTATCTATATAGAAAAAATCAATATGTTGAAATAACAGATACGGAACATCTCAGCAAGATTCGCATTGTACATTTTCACGGAGGTGGTGATCCATTCTTAAGTGACTCTCATGTAAGGTTACTTGAAAATATAAAAAAGTCCAAAGGACTTTCTGACGTAAGAGTTTTTTATAATGTTAATGGTACAAACCAAGTTGATCCAGCAGTTCTCAAGTTATGGAGTGAATGCAGTCTAGTAGAAATTTATTTCAGCATTGATGATATTGGTGATAGGTTTGAATACCAACGTACTGGCGCTAGTTGGGACCATACAGTAAAAACAATGCAGTGGTATCGAAATCATCTTCCAGATAATCATATGCTTTACATAAATTGTACCTGGGGATATCTAAATTTATTCTATTTAGATGAACTTTGCGATTGGCATACGTCAAACTTTAATACCACCCGCTTACGAGATCCTGTAAATTTAATATTCCAGAAGTGTACCGGAGATTATCAAATTAATCATCTAAGTGCAAAAAACATAGATATTTTACAAACAAAGTTCAAAAACAGACCCGAGTTACAAAACTTACTCAATATGCTTGAAGTAAGTGGTAAATCACATTCAGTTTTTTGGTCTAAGATCAAACGTTTAGACAAAATAAGAAATACTAATTTTAAAGAATTATGCCCAGAGTGGAGTGAATTATTATGAAAATATTGTGTAGCGGTAACCCTACTCACGAGACCATTGCCAACGGTATTAAACAAATTTATACCGATGCAGAGTTTGCTAGTAGAGCTACAGGGTATGACTTACGTTTTTGGGAACACGAAAGCGAAACATATTTTAGAAATCGTATAGTCAATTACAATGTTTTTATTAATGCCAGCTACTTGTGCAAATGGGGACAACATCAGTTATTAGAAATAACACACGAAGTCTGGAGCGAAAACAGAATCAAAGGGCATATAATTAATATTGGTAGTAGTGCTGAACTAGATGGTGTTCGTGATGATCGTGGTTACCACGGGCCTTACAGTATTCAAAAATCTACATTAAGACAACTTAGCATTTATTACAATAGAAAAAATGATATAAAATGCACACATGTTGTTGTGGGAGGTATCAATGATGGTAAGCCTGGCAATGAACGTGGGATTCGGCCTATAGAAGTAGCTAAAACTATTCAATATGCGCTAGAGAATTCGTCAAATATTCCGTTATTGTCTATTATCTAAGATAATAGAATTGAATAAATACTACAAACCTGGAGTAAATTTTGCAAAAGAAAACTCGTAGTATCCTGTCAGAACTTGCTGATATGCCAGTCACTCGCGATAGATCCAATCTAGTGGAAAGCCGTGCGAGTCACGTTATACAGGGTGCTATCAACTTAATCAACTACATTAAAGAGAACTATGAGCCAGAGCAGGCACTAGAGCTTGAGCGTAGACTGTTGAACAGTATTAAAGCACAAGATCCAAGTAAATTTACTCGCAGGATTAGGAGATTTAAGCGTGAAGATTAGAGATATTCTCAAAGAATTAAAGTCTGTTGATTCCAGCGGAAAGCGTGTATGGATGAAGGATATTATCGGCAAACCTGAGCCAGAGGAACAGGATTACGAGGACGAGCAAGATTACGAAGATTACGAGGACGAGCAAGATTACGAGGACGAGCAAGATTACGAGGATGAAGTTGAAATTGATGAACCAGAGCAACAACCTGTAGTCAAAAAGACTAAGTCTAAGAAACCTGATCCCGTATCTAAGAAACCTGAGCCACCAAAGACTGTAATTAAACAGCCAACAGTAGCAAAATCTGAGCCAAAAGAAAATCCAAATGCTACACTAAAGAGTAAAATTGAATACCTCAAACGCGAAGGACATTTACAAAGTGGTAGAATCACCGACGACGAAAAGCGTTATATCGATGGGGTTGAGGTTTATGTAGACCCAAATAAGTTCGATAACGTATCACCAAATCAACCATTTCTTTCTTCAACTCCGCCACATCATCTCACATATATTGCTAGTGTACAGATCCCATTGGACACATGGATGCGATTAATGGGTAGAGAACCGCAAGGATTTACTGGTATAGTTTCTTTTGATCTTACACCAGCAGGATGGTGGTCACCTGACTTTCAGAAATATGTGAACCCAAACAATCCACTTAGTGAAGTAATTGATCAATATCAAAAGGATTAATATGCTATTAATCGAAGGTGGAAATATCTTTAAGGATGCTGACAAAAATCCTTTAACACAACGTATTAAACGAGAAGATATTCCTAGTACAGTAGCATGGCTCGAAAAAGTCTCAGGTTTAAAATTCCCCACAAACACTTGGTTAGGTAGTACAGGTAAAAAAGCCACATCAGGTGACCTTGACCTACAGGTAGATTCTAACACCACAGACAAAGACACACTCGTACAAATGTTGTTGGCCGCAGGCGTTGCTAAAACAGATATTAAAAAGTCTGGCGACAGCGTACACGTTAAAGCACCTATAGCAGGTGACAGAGCCAATGGTTATGCACAAGCAGACCTAATGTTCACAGATGACCCAGCGTGGCAATCCTTTGCTATGTCGGGTAGTGGTGAAGGCAGTGTTCTACCAGGTATGGCTAGACACATTATATTAAGTAGTATTGTTGCTGAACTACAACCTAACTTAAAGTGGAGTTATAAACACGGACTTGTACATAGAGACACAGACGAGCCTTATGAAGGTGGTAAAAGTCCTGCTACACTTAGCAAAGTAACAGGTATTCCTGTAGGCAAACTTAATACAGCAGACGACATTATAGATGCTATCAAAGGTGCTAGTAACTATGATCAGTTAGTCAGTAGAGCGAGAGAAACACTAGAGCGTTCCAACATACAATTACCAGAGTCGGCACCATTACCAGGTACAGGTGCTTGGTTTAATAGTATGGCTGAAAGTGCTGAATACAGTTTTATTAAAACCTTAACAGAAGATGTTAAGGGCCGTACCCCGCACCCAGAGGATGCTATATTTTCAGGTAGTGCCGCCGCCAGTCAGCAGATTGCTGGGCTCGGTGCAGTTGTATCAAACCCAAACAAACTTACTATTAAATGGGATGGGTTCCCGGCACTTATATTTGGACGTGATCCTGCTGACGGTAGACTAGCAGTTATGGACAAGTATATGTGGTCAAAAGGTGTATTGGCTAAAAGTATTGATGAGTGGAAGCAGTACGACAGTACCAAAGCACAAGGCGGACTACGTGGAGATTTGTACAATAAATTAGCACAGATTTGGCCAGGATTAGATGCCGCAACAGAAGGATCAGGCTTTTACTGGGGTGACTTACTATACGCAGGACAGTTACAGCCACAGGCAGGATCATATAACTTCAAACCAAATACAGTTGAATATCGTATTCCAGTTAATAGTGATTTAGGTAAGATGGTAGGCAATAGTGTAGGCGGTATAGTTGTGCATCAAAAGTTTGATCAGCCAGGCGGTACTAGTACACAGTGGGATGGCAAAGGTTTGAAGAATGTTCCAGGTGGCGTAGCAGTATTAACACCTAGTGCTGGTATACGTTTTGAACTTAAAGAGCCTGTACAAGCAGAAAAGAAGGCCAAAGCCGCAGTACAAAAATATGGTAGTGCAGTTGATCAATTACTAGCACAAATACCAGCAAGTACAATACAGCAGATTAAACGTTACTACAATCAGTATGTAACAGGACAAACAACACAACCATTATATACTTGGTTAGAAGGTAATACAAGTCAAAAACAATTCCAAGCATTAGTAGGTGATGATTATAGTGGGTTATTATTTGCACAAAACGCACAGGGCAAACCTGTAGCCAGTCCAGGTGCAGAAGGACTCACAGCAATATTCAATGCTATACTACAATATAAGCAAAACTTACATCAGCAGTTAGATGCACAGGTACAAGGGTTTGAGCAGTATGTAAATGATCAACCCGCAGGTGAAGGTTTTGTGTTTCCAACTCCGCAAGGACTAGTCAAAATAGTAGACCGTGCAGGCTTTAGTGCCGCAAACTTTGCTAAACCATAAATTCTCTATTCTTGTATAAATATTAACATGCGTATTTCGCACTAATATTAGGAGAAGAAACATGGCAATCGGAGTAACAAAAGTAAACGGTGATTCAGCTGGTGTTGTTAACGTAGATGCAGGTCGTAGCATTGCTAACGCAGTTATCATCAATACAGGTATTAACTCACCAATCTCAACACACTTATTAAGTTTTGCCGCTGGCGCTGGCGTTTTAAAAGACGAATTACAGCGTGGTGGTGACGGAACAGCAGGTGCTGTTGAAACATTATTACAGCAGGTCGCAAGTAACGCAACAGTTGTTGCTTACCAAGTTGACGCTGGTACAAGTGGTGCACAACAGTTAAGCGTTGTAGTTGAGCGTTCAAGCTGGGACAATGCTACATTACAAACAAACCTACGCACATTAGGTAACATTGGTGCATACGGTAATGTTTATTGTGGTGCCGCTCAGTTAACAGTTACAAGCCCAGGCTTAAAATTAGCTTAATTTAGCTAGACTGTAACAAAAAAGAAAGCAGACTTCGGTCTGCTTTTTTTATGGCTAGTATAAATACTTACATGCGTAAAACGCAACATATTAGGAGATTAAAATGGCAGGTTTAACAAAATCAAACGGTGACAGATTAGCAGTTAGTACACTTTACACAACAGCAAACTTGGGTTTATATGAAATTAACCCAGCAAGTGCTGTTACAGCTGATTCAGGTAGCGCACCTTCAGCAATTACAGAAGGTACAATTCGTACAGTTGTACAAGTTATCAATCCATTAATGTTTGAAGCAAAATCAGACGGCGATGTTATTATCGCTATTTGTGATAACAGCCAGTGGGATGCCGCTAGTATCAAACGTGCAGTTGACACAGCATTAGGTGTTACTAACACAGTTGTTACTAAGCAGACAACAATTCTTGGTTTAGCATAATAAACTAACCTAGACAAAAAAGGTGCTACGGCACCTTTTTTTGTGGCTAAATATTCGTGGAGATAAAATATGCCAGGAATAACACGAAGTTCAGGATACGAATTTGCAGGGTCAACAGACACACTATATCGCTTTGGCGGTAGTGTACGTTTCTTTAAAATTGACACAGGTGTTGATTTACGTTTTGAAGATGATGCTAGTGACGAAGCATACGAAGCAGTGCTACAGGCCATCCCGGGACTACTAGCAGTTAGCAGTGTAGGATCATCGGGTGTAATACACGCCTGTGTTGAAGCACACAGTTGTCTCAATGCAGATGCGCTACAAGCAGAAATACAAAGACTAGGTACACTTAAAGGTGCAGTTAATTTAAGCTCAACTACAGTAGTCGAAGGAACAAGTTTTACCGTCGCTTAGTCTGCTATAAATATTTTTATGCAGTACTATACAGGATTTACATTAGTTGACGTAACTGACACAGGAGTGACACGCAGTCGCCCTGGAAAAGAAAAAGAACGTAATCAACAGCGCAACTGGGAAACACTTATACAGGTGCTAAGTCTTAGAACACAGCCACAAGAAATAGATGGCCCATATACCAACATGTATGAGCTACAGGGCGAAAGTATATTTGGCGAAATGTTTAAAGGTACGCACACTGTATGGCACTTTAGTTTTGGTGTTGAAGCAGTAAATGTGTTTAAAGACAGTAGAAGCGATTACGGATTATTATACGAAGATTTTGCTCAAGTCCCAATTATACAAGGACTAGATGAAACAGCACGTTTTATGTTGCCCGTTTTTTATCCATATGGCGCAATTAAAAACATACACTTTATTAATCAGCGTATATCATTATAAATAAAACATTAACGGCACTTTACAGGCACACTATTATGGCACAAATGATTGGCACAATCACAGAACCCTCTTTTGAATTAGAGAATTGGAAGGAACAGCAGTGGCTGATAGTGAAAGAACTAACCTCGAGGCGCACGTTGATTTATGCTCCGAGAGGTACAAAACGTTGCACAAGAAGTTAGACAAACTTGAGGATCGTATCGGCGGCCTTGAAGAACATATTATATATGTTCGTGCTAAGTTATCTGAGTTTAAATCAGGTACAGAAAACGCCGCAAATAAAACACTCATTGGAGTTATGACAGCAGTAGGTGCGGCGTTACTTACAGGCTTAATTACAACCATTATCCACTTGACAATGAAATAGTACATGAAGGTTATAGAATTAGTAAATAAAGTTAGCCTGCCTATTACAAACGAAGAATCGGATGTTTTAGGTAAATTTCAGGAAAATCCTGTAATTAGAAAAGCTAGCCTAACGGAAAGAGAACAGCATCTGGCAAATCAACTTGTAAACAAAGATATATTACTAAGATTAAGAGATGACCAAGACCGTATTATTTACAAAGAAAGAACAGCGCATCGTAAATGACATCGCATTAGATTTAGGCATCGCATATCTCAAACGTTGGACTAAAAAAGAACTAGTAAAATTTAGAAGAGAACCTGTAGTTATCCCAGCTGGCGACTACAGGTTTTTTGTTGGCCCATACACCGTAGAGGGTTTGAATGAGAACTGCTGGCGTGTTACAGATGACGATAAATTTGTACACGATTTTGTTAGCAAAGTTAATGCTATACTATATTGCCTATCCTCTATGAAGTTTACTGTTAAACGTGGGCACATTCCAGAAGATTTACTAAAATACGACAGGATTGTAGGTAACTTAAATAGTGATTTAGTCTATTACAATAGAGGGCTTGATAACGCCAAGAAAAAGAAGGATAAAGAAAAGTACGAATTTTTGTTAAATAGATATATAGATGCTAAAATGCAAAGAGATGGTGCTTTGACTAATTTGAAGAAAACCATTAAATCGGCTAAATACTTAAACTTTAGGAATACAAACGATGAGATTAACTGAAATGGGCTCTAAGCCAACCGCAAAGAAAATTAATAAAG
>Ga0196905_1000908_pt1 | contig 11736 bp, 21 predicted proteins | sample CB_VirMetaG_3_FD_169098 | JGI IMG/M metagenome (GOLD analysis project Ga0196905, IMG submission 169098) | Freshwater to marine saline gradient viral communities from Chesapeake Bay - CB_1508_1S Viral MetaG (v3) (version 3) | ecosystem: Environmental > Aquatic > Marine > Coastal | place: USA... | reverse complement strand
GATTCAACAAGTTCGAAATCACGGAAATTGGTCCTGGAACACCAACACCAATAGCAGGTGAAGTAAAGTTAGGCAATGATGGCCAATGGCGTTATTACATCTATGCCAACAGTTCATCATCAAATCTTGATCCAACGGGTCTGACATTGTTAGAACAAGGAATCGTGAAGGTAATTGGCACACCTGCACCATCTGAAGTATACACAGGTGGCAACCAAACTTACACAGTCTATGGCGAATAGTCTAAGCATATTGAAATTTGAAGCCAATGTTGTGCCGCAGTTCAAAGAGCAGCGTGGCAAGGATTGGATTCTGTATGGTTCGGAAGGAGAATACAAGAATCGCTATCCTGACTTCCTGTTGGAACTTTACAGGAACAGCGCAAAGCATCACGCTATCATCAACAGTAAACGCGATTACATATGTGGCCGTGGATGGTCTATTGACACGGATGGAATGACAACTGTGATGAAGGCCAAGATGGAGCAGTTCGTGAAGTATCCGAATCCATATGAATCATTAGATGACATATTGGTCAAAGTTGCACATGACCTGGAACTGTATGGCGGCTATGCATTGGAAGTTATCTATGACAGCATAGGCGAGAAGATAGCAGCCATCTATCATGCAGACTTTGCAAAATATCGTGTGTCAGAAGATGGCACCAAGTACTACTATTCTGAAGATTGGAAGAAGAGCAATCCAGAAGTTGAAGAAATAGAAGCATTCAATTGGCGCGAACCAGGTGGCAAGCAGTTGTTATATGTGAAATCATACCAACCTAATTGCAAATACTATCCATTGCCATCATACCTTGGTGCCATCAACTACATTGATTTGGACCGAAAGGTGTCTGACTATTTCAACAAGGGAATCAGCAATGGTTTCATGGCAGGGACCTTGATCAACTTCAATTCTGGCATCCCGACAGAAACCGAGCAAGCGGAAATTGAACGGATGGTCAAATCCAAGTTCACCGGAACAGATAATGCCAACAGCATACTTCTGAATTTTGCAGATTCCAAAGAGCGTTCAGCGGACATTCAACAGCTGAATAGTAATGACTTTGATAAGCGTTTCGATTTATTGAACAAGACGATTCAGCAGGAATTGTACGCAGGACATCAAATAAGTGATCCTGCATTATTCGGAATAAAGGAAGAAGGAATCTTCAGTTCGCGGAACCAATTGGTTGACAGCTTTGAACTATTCCAGAACACCTATGTCAACGCACGGCAACAGTTTATTGAGCGCACATTCAATGATCTGGCATCTTTGCAAGGATTGGAAGGAAGACTGACCATCAGCGACACGGAACCAATCAGCGTTCAATTCTCCGAAAGCACCATCATCAGCGTGATGACGGAAGATGAAATCCGCGAAGCAGTTGGATTGTCGGCTGTTGAGAAAGAAGAAGGAACAGAAAGTGTTGACAGCAAAACCAAGGATGCACAAGCTGCATTGAAGGGATCTGTTGGTGGCGTTAGCGGAATCATCACACTACTTCAGAATGTAAAGGAAGGTGTTGTGGATGCCAATTCTGCCATTGCAATCTTGGTTGAATTGTACGGATTCGAACCTGCGAAGGCAGCAGCAACAATCAATGGCGAACCATTGCCAGAATTGTCTGCATTCAATTCACAGCGTACCTGTTGCAAATCATCCGACAGCAAGGAAGATGATGAACGTGTCCTGGAATACCTAAAAAACACAGGAAGTTTTGACTACAAAGTTTTGGCTGACAGAAGATTCCAATTCGATTCATTCGAAACTGCACACATCCGTGAAGCTGAATGTCTGAAGTATTGGTTCGCAGAAATAGGCCCAATTGAATCTGCTGTTCTGGACATATTGGTGAAGGAACCAAGCACGCCATTCCTTGCAATTGCCAGAAGTTTGCAGATCAGCATTGACCGAATGATGGCAGCAATCCAAGCATTGAATGAAGCCAATGCAATTTCCATTCTGATAAAGGAAATAGAAGGCAGCACACAACGTATTGTTGAAGTTACCAAGGAAGGTAAGCGAATCATTGATGAAATTGAACCGATTGAAGAAGAATTTGGCATCGGTTACGTTTATGATCTGCGGCCAGAATTGAAGCAGAAAGGTGAACCATTGACCATTCCAACATCGCGTGATTTCTGCATTGACCTGCTGCGTGAAAGCAGACCATCAGATTGGCGTTCAGATGAAGTGCAGGAAATTGGTCCGAACTACACCGGCAAAGTGTGGACTTTGGAAGAAATTCAGGCATTGGGAATGCAGGAAGGACGTAATGTCTGGAATCGTGGCGGTGGATGGTGGGGCAAATCAATCCATTGCAGACACGAATGGCGGCAAGTTCTAATCACTAAGCAAGCGAACTGATGGCAACACCTGTTTTATTCATATCGGAAAGCTATCTGAAGGACAGCACATTGCTGCATGAGAATATTGATTTCAAATATCTGCGGCCGATTATCATCATGTGCCAGGATATCTATGTTCAGCCAAAGTTAGGCAGTACATTGTATGGCGAGATAAAGACGCAGATCATCAACAGCACATTGACTGCGGCAAATCAGACATTGTTGGATGACTACATTCAGCCATGTCTTAGATATTGGATTGAATCTGAGGCACCAACTGCCATCAGTTACAAATTCCTAAACAAGGGACTGATGCAGCAGAGCAGCGAAAATGCATCTGTGTCATCCTTGGATGAAATTAACTTCATATCACGCAAGTATCGCGACAAGGCAGAATGGTACACGGAAAGATTGGTGCGATTCCTGTGCGAAAATGCATCAGATTATCCTGCTTATCAATCACCAGACTCTGGTCTTGATGTCATTCTTCCAGAAAAGGAAGTCTATTCAACAGGCATCTTCCTTGGAAATAGATTTAGGGTCAGAAGTTTGCAGGACAAATACAGAGATGGCTACATAGACTACTGATGGCAAAGGGAATAAACAAGAAAAACATCGAAAAACTGAAACAGTTTGTATACTCTGAACAACATATTCGAAATGATCGAAGCACAGGCCAACAGCCATCTGCAGATAAAGCAGTACGGCCAAGGTGATGTGTGGGAATTACAGCCAGAAGAATTGGACTACGTTGTTCTATGGGCAATTGAACAAGGTGCATCTGTTACTGAACGGACATTGACCTATGACATCAGACTGATTTGCATGGACCGAGTTCTGCCTGGAGAAGAAAATGAACACGAAGTGATGTCAGACACAATCTTGATTCTGATGGATTTCGTAGCCTACTTCAGACAGCTGCACACCGAGCAGTTGAGCATTCAGACATCGGTTCAGTTTGAACCATTCACAGAAAGATTCACCGATAAAGTAAGCGGACATAGTTGTGTGCTGTCAATTACGCAACCATTCGCCTATGATCGCTGCCAAATACCAACAAGCTAAAAATTAAAAGATGACCGAATCACAAAAATTAATTGGAACACGTGGATGTAAATTGCTGACAGGAACAGGCGCATTTACATCATTGAAAGGCTATTCAATTATTGCACAGGAAGACACAGTATTCACGACATTTGAAGTTAGTGGCGTTGATGCGCTCGCAGACTTTGGATTGACCGGAGCAACTGTAAAGGCAGGCGCATATATTGTGGTGCCTGCGAGTGATGCCATCACAGCTATCACAATGTCAAGCGGAAGCGTTGTCATCTATAACCAATAAGCTATGCCATCAATATTAACAAGACCATCAGGAGGCGGTGGAGCTGGAGGCGGCTCTATTTCCATTGCATTAAGCGATTCGACACCCGATTACGGTGACGATGTGACCATTACCGCAACACCTACGGGATTCACGGGAGTTATCACCTATACCTTCTACGTTAGGTCAAGCATAGGGCAATGGCAGAGAATAGACCAAGCATCAAACGCTTATGTATGGGCGGCAAGTTACGCGGGTACGTATGACCTATGCGTGTCCGCTATGGACACGGACGGTAATTCAGGCACGGACAGCGTGTCTATTACCGTTGGAACATTGGAAGCCAAGTATGGATTCGATGCTGCGTATAAGAATCAGGTCGAACTGGTTGACGATAAGGTAAATGTTTGGAACGACATTACGGGAAATGGTTACGATGCAACCGCACCATCTGCAACTACGAGGTGCTATACGTCAAAATGGGGAGGTTCTTCCGAGTGCGTGAGTGTTTACGCAACCGATGACGATAGACTTGAAACCGCATTATCAATGCAGACCGATGAGGTGACTATATGCGGAGTGTTCGACTACAACGACAACGCTGTGCAAGGTGGTTTCGATTCGCTATATATGTTCGGTTCTGGTAATGCTTCATCAACGAGGTATCAGGCCGTAGTTGTTGACGACACAGTATCACCGCGATTTTTAAATTGTAGTGTCAGAACTTCTGTGAACGTTTTCGCTGTAACATCTACCATAAGCAACGGAAAGCAAGTGTTCGTGATGAAGTATTCATCAGGAACAAACCGAGCCATAATAAACGGAACTACGGCATCCATATCCGTTACGGGTACGTTATCGGGTGGCGCACTTAATTATGTACTACTTAACGCTGCCGCTCCAAATTACTCGCTCCCATTTCCATTTCCTGTTCATTATTTGGCTATCAAACAGACAGCCATTAGCGATGCTGAGCAGGATCAATTATACCAAGACCTTTTAACGATGTACCCAGCATGATACTTGTAGCAGCAAATAAAGTTGAACAGATACGCGAATGGTGCGAATTGAACAGACCCGACACAGGTAGTTCTCAACCCTACTTCATTGAAAGTGAACATGAACAAGGTGCTATCATACCAGAGGATTCATTGATTGAAAGGGGAATAGCAGAACTATCAATCCAGTTTAAATGGTTTATTGTATATCGGGGTATTGAAGTGATAATTGAACCGCAATAATCGGAAAATTGAATTATGGAACTGACTGAAATTTTAAGAAGTGTTGATGCGCCAGCGATACTTTTGCGGACAGATACAATTCACGTTTGGGAAACTACAACAGACGAAGCCGTTTGGCTTGCGAGACTTTTGGAATATGGAATCATTCCTGAAATTGACGAACAAGGCAACTTAGTGTTATAATGGACGCAATACTTGAAGCATTAGCATCGTACGGAATCGCAGGCATCTTCTTGGCTGTGTTGGTTTACTACCTGAACAAGCTGACTGACATTCATCGTGAAGAACGGAAGGATTGGCAAGATGCAAATGACAAGCACGTCGAGAAGTTCGCAGATGTGATATCAGAGAACACGAAGGCGTTGGTTGAGATGAGGGGCGAACTAAAAGACAGCCGTTGCAAGATGTAAAATGGTGTGCCATTGCACCAATAGAATGTAGTTGTGAAAAAGAAGGAAGCTGTAAGTTCGTTCAGAGCCAAGGGAAAAAGGAAACTTCGCAGGCACAGAAAAAGCGAAAATAAACACCGTTCATTTAAGAAATATAAAGGACAAGGAAGATGAAAGCGTCAGAATTGGCAGCCATTACCATCAAGAAGTTCGAAGGTTTTGAACCAGAACCATATCTGTGTCCGGCCAATGTGCCAACAATTGGCTATGGCACAACTATCTATGCCGACGGCACCAAGGTGTCAATGGATGATGAGCCTATTGACGAAGAAAAGGCAACGGAAGAATTACTGCATCACATCAAGAAAGTTGAAAAGCAGGTCAATGGTCTCCTGGACGTAAAGCTGAAAGCACACCAGAAGGCTGCGTTGATTTCATTTGTTTACAATGTGGGAATCGGCAACTTCACCAGATCAACATTACTGCGAAAGGTTAACCATTGCGTGGATGACCAGAACATTCCTGCTGAATTTCGCAGATGGACCAAAGGTGGCGGCAAGGTGCTGCGTGGATTAATTGCCAGAAGAGAAGAAGAAGTGAATTTATGGACAGGGAATTGCTGAACCATTTATTCAGAACTGTGTGGCCGTACGTGGTCACATTTCTTTTGGGTGTCATTGTAGCATGGAAAGGCTGCGGAACAGGTGCCAAGGTGATCACAGAAACCATTGAAATTGAAAAGCCTGTGTATCGGACCGAATACGTTGATCGATGGAAGACAGACACGGTCAGATTCGTGGATCGCGTGACAGTTACAGACACAATCACCAACACCATCATCCAGGAACGTGAAGTTCTGATCATTGACACAGTTCAGATTATCCAAGCATGGCTGACTGAAGTGAACCGATACGACACAACCATCACATTGGCCGATGGAAAGTTGAAGGCAAGTTGGCAAAACTACCAGAATCTAAGCGAAAAAGCAGCATTCACATACACGTCAAATGTGCAGAAGGCACCAATGTACGGCATTGGACTTCATGCATCCATCGAAGCGCAGACTGATTTCGGCGAAAATGTAACACCATTATTGGGAATTGGTATGCATGGCGACATTCAAAAGTTGTATATTACGGCCAATTACAAGTTCAATGGTGACCATTATGTTGGCATTACCGTTGGCCGTAAACTATGGCAGAGATGAGCGCAAACTATTACTATCACACGGATGCTGATGTCCGGAAGCAGATTGATGAACTTCTGCATCAGAATGCATTGATACAATGTAACCTTGGCACCGACAGCACCAAGGAAGAGAGAGCAGAAGCGAAAAGGCAATGGATGGAATTGGCTGTGCAGATTCGCGAAATCGACCCAAAGTTTTACCGTGAACGTATAATGGCGCAGCACCAATGAACAACCAATCAATCAAGGGCGAAATCGTCCAGAAGTATTTGGAGCATTGGTCACATTTACCATCATTGTCATTGGCCAAATTGATATACAAACAGAACAAATCAGCATTCATTGACATTGAAAATGTCAGAACCATCATCCGTTACTATCGTGGACAGTCAGGTGCGGCCGATAGGGCAAAGCTGCAAAACAAGCAACACATGACAGACGAGAAAGCACAACAGGCCAAAGCATTAGGAATTGCCAATCCATTTGGTCTTCCAGAATCAGATGAATCTGAATGGGAACCATTCGTGTTGCCGAAAGCTGCAACAAGAATCCTGTTGTTGTCAGACATCCATGTTCCATATCACAATATTGACGCAATCACCAAGGCCATAGAATATGGCAAGCAACAGAATGTGAATGCCATTGTGTTCAATGGTGACACAGTTGACTGCTATGCGTTGAGCAGGTATGAACGCGACCCAAGGAAGCGTGGATTCGCTGAAGAATTGGAAGCAACACGGCAATTGCTAAGGGTGTTCCGGAATGAATTTGATGGTGTGCCATTCTATTTCAAGTTAGGCAATCACGAAGAAAGGTATGAAGCCTATCTGCGAACCAAGGCTCCAGAACTGATTGGAACAGCAGACTTCACAATGGACCAACTGCTGCGATTTGGTGAACTTGGATGTGAACTGATTCAAGACAAACGTGTGATAAAGGCAGGTAAGTTGTCCATCATGCATGGCCATGAATTTGGAAGGTCAGTTTTTTCACCTGTAAATCCTGCACGTGGATATTACATGAGGGCAAAGGCATCAGTTATCTGCGGACACAATCATCAAACATCAGAACATTCCGAATCCAATCTGGATGGCAAGGTCGTGACAACATGGTCCACAGGATGTCTGTCTGAACTGCATCCAGGTTATATGCCCGTGAACAAATGGAATCATGGATTCGCGGTAATTCGCGTTGATGACAATGGTGAATTTGAAGTTGACAACTTGCGAATCATCAAGGGTAAAGTAAGATGATGCAGACTATCATCAACCTGCTGATTATTGCGATGGTCCTGATGTTCATTGTCATCTTCTGGCTCATGGTCACAGCTTACGTTCTGTGGAAAATCAGCGAAAGGAACAAGGCCATTCAAGATGAAATGTCTGCCTATCACAACACGTTGGTCAACACCGAAGAAATGTATCTGCGGATAGTTAGCAGACAGTCAGATGATGATGACACGTGGCTTTCTGTTAATTAGTCGTTAAAATTATTGGGCTGATTATCAGCGCGTTAGCGTTAACGTGTGAAATTTTCTGTGCATTTATTTGGAAGTTATCAACGTGTTTTTGTATGTTTAGACTCAGAAACAAACACAGAAAGCTATGAAAAACTTCAAACACAATGTTACAACACTAACGGAAAGCAAACAAGACCAAGTGTGTCACGAAGTTTGCGAAATGTTCGAAACTAAGAACTCAACAGAAGTCAATCATTTTTCAGTTCAGTTTTGGAATGATGAAGAAGTTACTTTCGAATGCCATTCAGACTTGGGTTCGCATTGGGTAAACGTCAAACTGAACGGAAGTAGAGTTTTAAGAAAGTCTTTAAACACAGAGAAATGGCAAGAACAGTAAACTGCGTAAGCACAGAAGAACAGGCTATCTTCATTTTGAAGGAACACAGCTATCAATTGATCACCAACAATTCACAATGCAGATGTGAATGTGGCCAGACACAGGCTGTTGTTGGATATTCAGAGCATCACGAACAAGTTGCATTGGTTGGCGTTTGCGAATCATGTGGCGATGACGATGCTTTTCACGATGATGTAATCAATAAATAATCACCATACCATGAATGAATCAAAAGACGAAATCGCAAACTTGATTTTAGAGCAGTATCTAAAAGATAGAAAATAACAAAAATCACAGAGAAGATGAAAAAAACATCGCTAATTGAATGCTACACGGCAGACACAACGTATCTGTCTGATGAAGCCAAGATGATAGTCCTGGACATCATCACACGAATTGATGCCATTGACCAGATGGGAAAGGTCAATGTGCTGATCTACGCAGACAGCCAGATGGTTGTTGAACGTCACATCCTTGGAGAAGTGACCAGATGGTTGGCTATGTGGGATGCAAGCTATGACCATCACGAAGGTGTTCACACACCAACAGATACATTGCCATTCTATTGGATGTCATTCACTTCAGAATATGCAATGCTCACCTTGAAAACCAAATCAGAAATCACTAATCAATAATCAATATTCTCATGAAAACAACAGAGAGAGAAACCATGAAAAAGTTGGCCACGGAGAACGGCCTAACTGCTGACCATTTCTTCAAATCGCCACAAGGTTTTGTGATAATCACACGGCAAGGCATTGAACGCATTCAGCAGCATCGTGGCATTCGTGTCCGCTACGAAATGGTTCACATGACTGATGACTGCAAGCACGTGGTCATCAAAGCAATCGGTGAAATGGCAGGGCCAGATGGTCACACCATAACTGTTGAAACCTATGGCGAATCTTCGCCAAACAATACACGGCAGAATTATCCTGTGGCAATGGCCGAAAAGCGTTCATTGTCACGTGTATGTCTGAAGCTGTCTGGTTTCTATCAGCACAACGTCTACGGACAAGACGAATCAGATGATTTCACACCAAATAAAAGCAAGTAATCATGGACATCTTCGAAGAAACAAACGAATTGCAGCGAACTGAAGAATGGTTCGCGCAAAGATTAGGCAAGTTCACGGCATCACGTTTTGGTGATCTGATGACATCGGGGCGCAGCAAGGCCGACATCTTCGGCCAAACAGCCATCAGCTACATCATGGAAGTAGCAGCAGAGAAGTTGACAGGTCAACGTGTGCAGATATTTGGTGCCGCATTAGATCACGGCAATGAATACGAATCTGTGGCACGTGAAGAATACGAACAGCGCACAGGGTGTGAAGTTGAAGAACTTGGATTCTGCGAGATTTCAGACTATTCCGGTGGCAGTCCAGATGGAAAGGTCAAAGGCACAGACAAGCTGATTGAAATCAAATGCCCATACAACACAGCCAATCACTTGAAGAATGTCATCAGTCAAGACATTGACAAGAAGTATCTGTGGCAGATGCAGGGTTGTATGTTGGCCACAGGTGCAACATCGTGTGACTTCATCAGCTTTGATCCTCGAATTGAGAATGAAGCATTCAGAATGGTCATCATCAATGTTCCTGCTGATGTTGAAATGCAGCAACAATTGGTTGAAAGATTGGCATTGGCTAAGGATTACCTTGATAATATTCTGAAGCCATGAAGATCACGTTATCACCGAGAGAATTAGCAATGTGCGACATGATCGCATCAATGCGATTCTGGCAAGGCTGTGGCACCGATTCAAACATCATTGATAAACGGAAGGCAAGCAGGATTGGATTCACGGCTGAATATGCATTCAGCAAGCAGTTCAATCTGCACCTGGACATCATCAGCAATCTGGAAAAAGATTCATTCGATTTCATCAGCAGCAATGGCGCGACAATTGATATCAAAGCAACTGACCGAAAGGATGGCAATTTGGTTGTTCCAAAGCTGATGCATGATGTCTATGTTCTTGCCATAGTTGATGGCAGCACAGTTGACATTGTCGGCTACGCAACCAAGGAAATGATTGAAAAAGCAGGAAGAAAGGACCTTGGAAATGGCCCTGTTTGGTTCGTTAACCGTAAAGACTTGAAGACATGGTGAACGCTAACGACAAGGGCAAGAGATTCGAGCGCAAAGTGGCCAAGATGCTGAATGAACGATTCGGCACCAATGTCCGAAGAACACCAATGTCTGGCGGCATGACCATCAAAGGTGACATCATTGACCTTGATGGACCATTGGCACAGTTCAGCTTTGAATGCAAGAACCAGGAAAGGCTGAACATTTGGTCAGCGTTGAAACAAGCACAGGATGATGCGGCCATTGATGGCCGTGTTCCTGTTGTTGTGTTCACCAAGAACCATCAGCCAGACTACGTGGCAATGAAGTTTGAAGATTGGATGGACATCATCCAACAGCTTTGAATTTCGTATCTTTAAACGAGTTATTAACAATTAAAAAAACAGAGAAGTGAAGACAGAATTAACTGAAATTGAAAAGGAAAGCATCGACAAATTGGTTGATGTTTACAGACAGGAATTGGTGGACCAGGTGATGAATGCGCCAATTGCCAACAGGCAAGGTGTCAACATTGAGAATATTACAAATACAGTTCTGCATTACTATGGCGTTACACGGAATAGCTTATTTTCAAGGGACCGGAAAGCACACATCGTTAAATGTAGGGCAGTTGTCTTCTGGCTATTGCGGCAGCCAGAAATGGAAACAGGTCTATCATTAACACGGATTGCGGAAATGGCATTTATGAACCATGCATCTGTCATCCACAACATCAAGCGCATTGACAATGAATTGATGTTCGAAGACAAGTATACTGTTGCTGAACTGACTGAAATCCTGCGTTCCCTTGGATTCCGATTCTTTAAACAAGGCACTAAATTCGTGATACGATGAGAGACTCATTTATCTTTTACAGGTCATTCTTCGAAGCTGCTGAAGACTTGTGTCCGGAAGAAAAATGCGCCATGTTTGATGCCATTTGCAACTATGCTTTGAACTTCGTAGAACCATCATTGGAAGGCACACCAAAGTTGGCATTTCGGCTGATCAAGCCACAACTTGACGCAAACATTGCAAGATTCAACAATGGTCAAAAAGGCGGCCGTCCAAGTTCAAATAAAACCAAACCAAAACCTAACCATAACCTAACTAAAACCAAAACAGAACCAAACCGAAACCAAAGTAAAACCAAACCGAAACCATTGACAGACTTAGGTTATACAACATCAAAACCTAATGTAAATGTAAATGGTAATGTAAATGGTAATGAGAATGATAATGGAAATGTCAATGTTGTTGGCGCGCCATCATTGGATGAAGTTAGACAATGGATGTATCATTGCGGATGCAGGAG
>Ga0196905_1000905_pt1 | contig 11756 bp, 24 predicted proteins | sample CB_VirMetaG_3_FD_169098 | JGI IMG/M metagenome (GOLD analysis project Ga0196905, IMG submission 169098) | Freshwater to marine saline gradient viral communities from Chesapeake Bay - CB_1508_1S Viral MetaG (v3) (version 3) | ecosystem: Environmental > Aquatic > Marine > Coastal | place: USA... | reverse complement strand
CTCTTGCCTTTCCTACGGCAGTACCGCAACCACCCCATCCGTTCTTCTCCGCCCATCTCAGAGCGGCTTTGGCGTTCTCTGAAGCTGCCTTCGGGTAATCCGTGTACGCCTCTTGCATCCGCCATATTTTGTTCAGTCGTTCAAGCATCTCAGTAATAAATAGCGAATTTACACTTTTGTGTCTGAGCAAAAAAAACCAGTTGGCACTTGGCATTAGTGGCATTAGTGGCATTTCGCAAATCTCTTTGTGCCATTGAAACCAACGCATAGCTAAGTGTTGAAAAAATTGTGGCTCAAAAGCCTTTCGACTCCACCGAGGACACCCCGATGCTCGCCACAACCGTTCAAATATACGAATTAACGAATAGTGTACTTACCAGCGTTCGCCTTCAGCTTCTCCATTGCCACGTACCTCAGCGCATCGAGTGCGTGATTGTTATCGTCTTCTGGTTGGTTGGTAACTTGGTTGGTTTTGTAGTCCCGTTTCCAAGCGTAGTTCCTCAACTCCCGAATGATGTTAACGCTGTCTTGATGTACCATTATCTGTACAGATTTCAGCTTGTCGATGCCTGACCTTACGCTGTCCTGTCCTTTGGCAACGGGTCGGATTCTAAAACCAGCCCTTCGGATTTCCTCGATGCTCTTCGGTTCTGCTGAATCGGCTATGATTTCGTCCGACCTTTGCAATCCGCACTTTTTCGCAATGTCCGCGTTCGTTAACCCTGTTTCGTAAAGTAGTTCACGAACCCACAGCTTACCCTCTTGATAAAGAACCTCTACCAATGCTGTCGGGTCGGCGGTAAACCCGAAATCCAGCCCGTATGCTTTCCACTTGTACCCGGTTGGAAAGTCTTTGGTTTCTTGCCAGTTCTCGTAGATCGCGCCTTCTCTTCTTGACCTTTGCCCAAGTCCGTAGACCTTCCACTTGTATTCGTCTGCTGTGCCTCGTGATACATTGAAAGGTGTCGGCTCGTAGCTGTTAATCTTGTCGCGGATGTGCTGGTCTAAGAATGTATTGTCCAGCATAGTGGAATGAATTAAAACAACATCATCCCGTTTCAAGACGTTATCATAAATCCAATGCTCATCGGTGGAAGGGTTGTAATCGAGAATCCACTTGCCCTTACAACGCTGCTCTAATTGGTCGAAGTCGTCCTTGCTGGTTTCGATTGCCTCGTTGAGCCAAAAGTAATCGGTTTCGATACCGTGTAGCTTCTGACTATCATCAAGCCCGTAGAACTCAAACGTAGAGCCGTGAGCGGAGTAGATTAAATCGGTCTTGTTGAACGCCTCATCTTCCCATACCTCAAGGCTTTGGAGTACTTTCTTGAATGTGTCGAGTACGGTCGGCTTAATCCACGTCCTCCGAAACCTCGCAATTGCAATCCTCTTCGGTTCTTGTAGTCCTGTAAGGTAGACGGCTTGGCAGATGCTCCACGTCTTGGAGGAACGTGAGCCACCTTCCAGCACAATTCCCCGAATGGATTTATCATTAAGGGCTTGCCACAGGTCATCAAATACGCCAGTTCCTTCAATTTTCACGTCAGTTTATTGGTTGACTTTTTGCTCGGTTTCGTCAGTCTAAGGCTCAACATCTTTCGACCTTGCCGATTCTTCCCGTGCCTTGCCGCATACCTGACACTTCTTACCACCTTTCAAGTAGTCCTTTCGCCATACGTGGTTCTTACAGCGTCTCTGTCGCATTAGTCTTACGTTCTCGTCTGCCTTTCGGATGAACTCCTCCGCTTCGTCCCCTTCAAGTGTTGGGATAAACACCGTTACCTTCTGCGTTGAGCAGCTAAGTTTGTGGAAGCCTACTTTATGGCATACCGGGCATTCTGTCATTTCTTCTCAGGTCTGTGTATTACTATCTCCACCTTGTCAGGCTTGCCTCCGTTAACGGTCTGCTCAACCTCCTCTTTCGGCTTGCCGTAAACCCGGTCAAATAACACGTCTAAGATATGAATCGAACCCTTCTCGTAATCGCGTTGCGCTTTCTTCGCTATCAACGCAATCCAAAATGGTAGCTGGTCGTTCTTTGCCAACTCCACCAACTCACTTCTTGACTTGCCGAGTACATTCTTAATGATGTCTTGCACCTGACCCTTCGATAGCTTGACGTTATGCTCATCAAGGAAGTGTTCCTTCAGAAGAGTTTCCACGTTCTTCGGTCTGCCTTTCGGGTTGCCGCTCTGTCCTTTCTTGAAGGGCTTGTTGTTCGGTATTGGGTTGTTATTGCTCACGGCTGTATTTTGGCTGTTATCGGCCTATCAAAGATAGAAATTCTGCACGGGCCTTTTCATCGTCTTTAAATGCCCCCATCATCTTGCTTGTTGATGTCCATGTGTCGTGTTTTTTGACGCCTCTCATGCACATACAAAGATGCTGCGCTTTCATGTGAACTGCCACGCCTTTCGGGTTCAATTCATTCATTAGACGTTCGGCTATCTGAGTTGTTATGCGCTCCTGATTCTGTAACCGATTAGCGTACAGGTCAACCGTTCGGGCCAATTTGCTTAATCCCACAATCTTACCGTTCGGAATATAGGCAATGTCTGCCGTGCCAAAAAACGGAGCGATGTGATGCTCACAAAGTGAGTAGAAGGGTATGTTGGTCTGCACAATCATTTCATCCGTGCCTTCACCGTCAAAAGTGGTAAAATTGAACTCCTTTGGTTCAAGAAATTCACGCATGAATTTTATGTATCGCTTCGGTGTTTCAAGCAGGCCCTCACGGTTGGGGTTCTCGCCTAATTCGGTCAGCACTTGCTTAAAATGCCACTCCGCGCTGTTTATAGGATATTCCATAGCTTATGGTCTTGAATTGACATTCTCCATTTCGGATGTTGCAAACATAGTTCAATGCAATACTTCACGTTCTCATTGTTGATGGTGAACCCGTCAGAATGCGGGCTTATCCAATAATGCTGTGCTGTTACCAATGGCCTTGGAATGTCCTGACCTTTGTGACGTACATAGCGCAATTCTGTCACACCGTGAGGGAAGTTCTTTGCAACTACGTGTTCGGCAACTTTAGGGCTGACACAAACGAAATCCAACGCCTTAGGAACGGGCTTCAATCCGCTTGTTTCAATGGCTTGGTAGTAGCCTGCCTCTTTGAATGTTGCAACGATCTCGTCCGTTAATTGGTCAGCTGGTTCTCCTCCTGTCCACGTGATTTCTTTGCAGGGTGTTTTAGCAAGCCAGCACAGAATGTCATTCACCGTCATGTCCTTTCCGCTTTCAAATTCGGTATCGCATCTGATACCGCTTGCATAGCAGGCATGCTTTGCGCTGCACCCGGTTAGACGGATGAACACGGTCGGCACTCCCTTACGTGCGCCCTCACCCTGCAATGAGTAGAAAATCTCAGCGACTTTCAAAGATTGCGCTGTTTCGTTCGTTTTCATTTACTTCCACTTTTATGACGCGACATCTGCCTGCATCGGTTAATGATAGACGTTCGTTAAATTTATTAAACACCAATTCTGCAATGCTCTCGCAACCCATTCGTTCCATGATATGCACCTTACATAGACCCATCTGCGCCATTTGTTCAAACAAGTCTCTGAATGGGTCATCATGCTCTATCAATGTGGTATGGTCGAACATTTCATCCATCCAATCCTTTAGCCCGTTTCCTTGCGGGGCTGATTTGAAACCCCCGAAATCAACGACCCAGTTCATATCGTCAAGGGTGTCGGCTGTGAACCAAACTTTGAACCTCAGGGCGTACCCGTGCAGCAGTTGACAATGTGAGTGCTGCGCCTTCCATTGACGAAGCGCAATTGAATAGTTGTCGAAGGTTTTAGTGCTTACGTACATACTTTCCCAGTTTGACAAAGATAACCCAATACCAAAAAAGACCGCCAATCATTTTAAGTGCTGTCTGCGACCCCGTAATAACAGGCGTAATGGACCCGAATGCTATTAACTGAAATACCACACTATCGAACACAATAGCAAGCGCATCACTCCCGTTCACCTTTACAAAGTAGCCGCTGTTAATGAAACGCTGATAAAACAGCCCAGCCACTATCTGAGCCGAAATAAAGCCTCCTACCGATGCCATAGCGATGTTTGCTGTGTCTGCATTGATTACGTATGTGATAAGCGAACTGACGGCAACTAAAGACCCAAGTTTTAGAATCAACTCAGTCCCCTTCCACTTCTCATGGAACAGGCAGCGAAGTACAAAGTCAAACGGGATGAGAAAGATGGCCGTAAATATCAGCCCCGTCTTACCGTACCACAGTACGATGAAGTTTGCGAGCGTGAACGCTGCTAAGTAAAGGCTAATCTTGAGGGCCTGCATATTGCTCGTATTTCATCATTTCGCTTTTAATGTTCAAGATGAGTGCGTCGGCTACTGAAGGTGAAATGTGCTGCGTCATTAAATTATAGCACTCTCCCCCAACAAGTTGCTCACCGCTTCTTTCGATAATTCTTGATATTCGTTTGCCATTTATCCACCCGTAACGAACCCCACTCGTGTAGGAACTACTATCGCAACTGGTGCAGAATTTCAAGTGCTGTACCAATTTCATTTCTGTGCATCCGAGTAGGTGAATATCAATGCTTGGCTTCTTGTTCTTAATGTAGTGGGCAATTTTAATGCAGTAATTTTTCTTACCCGCAAAACGCAACTCGGGGACTGATATGGCTATGAAGTCACTATACTCTATAAGCCTATCAAGACCCTTTTGACCGTCTTCAATATGAAAAACATTTATCATTCTGTTTTTACACGCCTTTGATATTCGGTCTCGATATTCCCACGCGCTTTCCACCCCGAAAATCTTTTGCGTGTCCATTTCAACCATCGTGCTTCCTTGGCCGAATGAATTAGTAAAGTCAATCAGCGCATCACAATATGAATTAAGAAACGACTTGTCATGTCTCCCCCCTTGGCTTCCAAACATCAAAGTGAACAGCCCTGAATCCTGAATTGTGTGCCTGCTGTTCTGTATTATGAACTGAGGTATCTCGTTTGGTTTGTTTTTATATTGACACCCAATTAAGGGGTGTTTCGCTTTTTTGAATAGCACCCGCTCCAAAAAAGGGTAAACGGTGTAAAGTGAATAATTAGAGCCAAGGCCCGTTAGGGCGTTGAACTGGTTTACATTTTCAGTGGCCGCAAAATGCACTTTAATGTTTGACTGATTTGGTACTATCATGCCTCAACTCTTGCGCCCCCTGTTTCTTCTTCCCACACCTCGCACCATACCATCCCGTCATCAGCACCGAACTCCATTACTTCGCTTGCAATCATTTCGCAACTCATCGCACCAAATTCGCAGGGCGACCCATACGCCTCAATCAAGTATGATTTCACCTCATCGCGGCATAGGAAGATTTCACGCTCACGGTTCAAATGACTGACCTCATACGCGGCTTTCACTTTGAACGTGTGGCGATGCCTATGAGAAAGGAAACCCACCTCCGCAGGTGCGTCAGGGTAATTATGGAATCCTTCAATTTCAAATGCTACTATGACCGTTCTCATTTCGTTACCAGCTTAAATACAACATCCTCTTTTGAACCCGTATGCTTACCGAATGCCTCGATAAGCGTGTTGTAATCGTCCTCTGTGTATTGGAGATTGATTGAAAACTTACCGCTTTCAGACGGTTGATTATCTTCCTCAAAAAAATCGTCAAGGTTCACGGGTTGATAATTGGGCACATCAACCCCCCAATCGCTCAACTCTTCAGCATCCCAAGTATTCGCCAACTCGTCCCAGTCCCATTCTCCAAAGCCTACGTTGTCAGAAATTATGAATCGCCTTTGTTTTTCTTCTGACCAATCAACTACTTGAACGGGTACCTCTTTCCAGCCAGCTTCTTGCATTGCCTTGAGCCGCATATTACCGCCCAACACTGTCATCTCTTGGTTAACCACTATCGGTCGGACATTAGCCATCTCAGGAAAGTCTCGAAGGCTTTCAACCAGCTTCTTAAACTTCTCGTCCTTGATATATCTCGGATTGTCCGAGTTGGGTCTGACCTTACTTATCGGTAAACTTTCCATTCTTGTAGTTTGAAAGTGCTTGTTGTGGAGTGTCTCCAATTGCTTTCTTGCATGGTTCTCCGTTCCAGTATGCGGTTGCGGCTTCTCTATTGAAGCAGTACCACTTCATTTGGTATGTGTTTTGGGTTATATACAACCCGTAGTTCTCACTTCTTTTCATCCAACCTACGTTTTATTTCGATGGCGACCCCCGCCTTCTCCGCTTCCTTTTTGGTTTCGTAGATACAGTCTCCGTTTCCCCATCTCCATTTTCCGTTAGGGCATTTTCTTGCTGGCATTGGTAAAAGTTTAACAGTGCAACACTCATTAACTGAGGAGTTCTTCCACAAGTGAAACAGACTTTGGCTTTCGGGTCGATGTAACTCCACGCTTCTTGGTAGAGTTTCTGTTCATCTCTTGTTATCCGTCCCGAGTAACGCCCTTGTCCCATCATCGTAATTTGGTCGAGCCTCTCAGCTATAAATAGCAAAACTTCTTTTTTGTCCATCGTTAGAATTTTAGCCCAGTCCGGGTCTTGTTTCAAATACTCGGTTATAGTTCGAACCTCCACATCAATCTTTCAAATAACACACTCAGCAAAGGCACACAAAGAAGTGCCTCAGGGTCGTTGACGCAATAAAGAACCCCGAACCAAAACGACATACACAGCCGACAGTCCAAAGGTTTAAACGAATAACTCTCGTCCATTCCCATCCACTTTTTAATGAGTAGGTCAATCGCGAATACCTCAATCCAAAGGTAAGCGGCAACGCTCGCGGATAATGCGCTCAAGATGTATTGCATAGTAGTTATCTCTAAGTTGTTCAAGTGCTTTGTTTACGGTGTTTCCTATCGACTTGTAGGGTATGTCTACCTTCTTGCCTACCTTTCGGTAGCTGCCCTCCTCCAGCCATAGTTTAAGAACCTCGCGGTCGTACCAATGCAATTCTTCCATAAGGGTTTCCAAAAGCGCGATGTCGTCCTCTTTTTCCCAGTCGTAGTCTTCTCGCTCGTGGTCTACCTTCTTGTGGTTGTGGAGGTCGTAGAGTTTTGAGAAGCTGGAACGCTTGGAGGTAGCCATTGTCATCATCGTCCTCACTACGTAGAACCTCAGATAGCCGCCTTCGTTTATCTGTTGCCACTTCTCTTCAGGCATCTCCAGCAGAAGAAGAACCACCTCTTGGATAAGGTCATCCGGGCAATTGCATAACTTCTGCGCGAGTTCGTGTAGTTCCTCGTCAGATAGTAAGTCTATTGCCGCTTGTTCTTTCACGGGCTTAAATGTAAGGAATTTTATTTCTCTAATTAGTGTGCTATCTCGCACTATTCAAATTCGTTTCATCTCAATTCGCAATTCGCGATGTGCAAAGTGCGTTAAACCGCATTCCTTTTATACCAATCTTCCGCTGTTCGGATGCGCGGGTCTCCTTCTTGTTTGAATCGGTTGGTCTGTTTCGGCGGTTCAGTTACCATCTTCCTTTCCAGTAGGTATTCGTAGGCGTGAATCCACGGAGCAGCGAACGGAAGTTTGCCGTCTCTTTTAATCCATCCGAGTATCAACTCATGTGCTTCTTGCGGAGTGATAGGTTTCTTTTTGTACTCAGGCAACTGGATAGGATTATAACCATGATTCGCTTTGCCTTGCCGTTTGTGTTCCTTGTAAGCGGTAAGCACCTGACCGACCACGTTGACAGACAGATGTTGCCCGAATGTGGAAGGGTCTACTCGTTTCCCGTCCAAGTAGAGTTCGCGTTTGACCGCCATCGTAAAGGCTTCTTTTACCTGTGCCCCCGTGTATCTGTACTCCGAGTTAATGAAGTCCTGTATCATTTTGATGAGACCCATTCCCTGAGGTGAGTTCGGGAAATCTGCGCAGCCTATCAGTTTAGGCAATTCTGTTATTGTTGTTATTAGGTTGTACATCGAAATTAAATTTAGCGTTTGCGGAATCCTCTCCGTAAAGTGTCTTGTGTGTGTTATATGCGTTGACCGTTTCCATGAACTCGCGGGCTTCCTTTTCCTCTTGGGTTTCCAAAGATGAGGATTTGTTTTTTAACTCTTCTGCTATCCATTGGTTCAGTTTCGGCTGCCACTTGTGGATGCGTTGCCCGTTTATCTCCCAGCCTTTGGATTCGTAGTTATCGTGGAATCGCTGGGCAAGGTCTTCAACTGGAAAAGATACCGATGCAATGCCGCGAGTGAATAGGTTATTACATATCTCCTTTTCCACTTCTTCGCGTGTGGGCGTTTTAATTACACTCCCATTAACATTAGCATTAACATTATCATTTACATTAACACTATCAGGTTTTTTGGGTTCTGAAATAACCGACTGGGTTTTTTTGGTTTTCGGTCTACCTCCTTTTGCGCCATTCTCTCGCGCTCTATCAGCCCGTTCCTCGTATTTCACAAGGTCGCGTTTCAAACTCTGCTTTATTGGAATGAAACACATCTTGGTTATCTTGTCAGGTGCTTCGGGATTGAGGTCGTTAACGTATCGAAATAGATGCTTGGCAAGTCTGCCAGCTTCCTCGTCTGTCAACTCTTCAAATGATTCTAACCAGTCGCAATAAGCTACAAAGGATTTCTTGTCTTTCGCCATGATAAAAAGAAAGGAGGTCGGGTTGACAGCCCGAAACAAAGTGAGCCGACAAGGTAGCTGCGACCTCTGTTACTTCCTCCGTTGTGTGATTCGTTTATCATTCCTTGCCATTATCAAACGCTTGTCAGGCGTTCATTAGTAAGTAGCAAAATTAACAATTTGTGCCACTTGGAAATTAAAAAAGTTCAGTTTGCTTAACGTCTTTCTTGCGGATAATTCCGAGAGCGGTTTCGAAGATAGTTCTTCCAGCTTCGTAGTCTACGAGGTTACGGGCTATTTTGTCAGTTCTCTGATGACCTTTATACTTTCTGAAATCGTAATCGTGAAATTCACACCATCTACTAACCTCATCAGAACCCTCCATTATTCCGCTTTTTCTCTCTTTCAAATCGCTCGGTAAGTTGAAGTTCGTCCAATACAAATGTCTACCCCGTTTTTTTGCAAGTATCAAAGGTTCATAAAATGGTATCACATTCTCAACAACATATTTACCATCAAAGTAATTTTCTAAGAATATAATCTCCTCGTACAGTTTTAAGTCTGGATAAACATCAGTTGTCGTGTTGCTTCTTGCAAACCTCGCCCTTGAATGCGTAGGACAAGGCGGTGAAGTCCAAATGAAATCGAACTCTTTGTAATGGTCTAACAAGTATTGGTGAGCATCGGAAACAACCACCGTATCATTCGGAAACCTCTCTTGATACAACTTAGCCAATTCAGGGTCTAATTCAACCGCTGTTACTTGCATATCAATACCAGCTTCTTCAGCTACTTCGTCCCACTTGTAACGGTTGCCACCAAGACAAGCGTATAGATTCAATACTCTAAACTTCTTCATCTCTTTCATATCCAAGTGTCCACATTACAAAATCAAGCACTCTTAGCTTCCAGTTCTCCATAGTTCTCGTGTATTTTGTTGATTAGAAAGTCCTTGTATCTGATGCCCGATTGTATCTGCTTTATTGAATAGAGAACCGTTGCGTGGTCCCGGTTGAATAGCTTTCCAATCTCCATGAGCGTATAACCCAAATGATACAGTTGCTGGTACACTTGATAGATAGCGTATTGACGAGCAATTACATAGTTCCTTTCCCGCGTCTTGCTTGCCATTATGTTGTAAGCTACTCCAGTTGCATCTTCGACTTTCGCTAAGATGTCCCGCACTTCTTTTTGAATGTGCTTGTCGTACCTTACCCCGTTAACCGCATTAACAAGGTGGTCAACCTCCGCTCCGAAATATCCCTTGTGGAGTTCCAATATATCGGTCAACTCCTTTCGCATTTTATCGTTCAATCTCACTTGCATCTGCCACACTTTTACGGGTTCTGAAAAAGCCTTTAAACTCAGGATAGTCTTGCATAAACTTGCGCGAGTAATGAGGTTTGTAATCGTTGTTTATCTTGAACTCATCGCCTACGGTTTCTACTTCCGTGAACCATCTTATTTGGTTGATGATAGACTCCGCGCTGAAGTTGTTGAATCCTCTGCGAATTACTTGGAAGGTGAACCGTTTGAACAGTTCGTAAACTTGCGGATTCTCTGCGTGATACTGGTTGAAATCGTCCTTGCTTTTCATTGTCTGTTTATGTAGTTAATAATTGTTTCTTGTGTTCTAACGCTGACCTTCTCGCCAGCAAAGTAACCGTATACGGTTTGAGTTGACAGCCCCGTGTCTTTGGCTATTCTGTAAGCGGTTATCTTCTTGGCGTTCGCCTCCGCTATCACTTCGTCAATCTTGGGTATTGGAATCATCTTCAATTAAGGTTATTGGTTCTTGTTCTTCTGTCCAGTACTCAATGATAGGCTCATCAAGTGAGTGGTCGATGTAGTACGTGCGCCCGTCTACCTCAACAAAGACGCTCTTCTCGGTGGTTAGTTTGACAATCATAGCTCGACTACTTTATTAGATTCAAGACAGAAATTGCACTCGGTTAAGCTGTACGTGTCAATCACCCGCTCAACAATTGCGACTTGCCTTTTTGTTACGAGTCTATCAACGTATGTAGTGCCTTTACATACACCGAAATAATAGCCACTCCTTTCGTACACCTTGATGATGTCTCCCAATTTTGGAGTTTTTAAGAAATCTACTTTTTTCATTGTTCTTGTTTTATCTCGCGTTACGGATGCGCGACCCCCGTTTTGATTACGCTACAACTTTAAGCGATTGACTTGCGGCTGTTTCTGAAATGCTCATCATTCCAACCATTCTCCAATCTTTAACACCGTTTTCTTTTCCCCAATCATTCAGGGCTTTCATTGATGTTGCTCTAACCTTTGTCCAAGTTCTGCCGATTTTGATTTCAAATACTTTAGTCATGTCTGTTGTTTTTAGTTGTTTTGTTTGTTTGATGCTTCAAATATACAACTATTTTGAATATCCAAAACACTACGGTAAAAAAATATCACTTAGGATGTTTAGGAAGTTTAGGATTCTAAGGATTTGACCTTCTCTTTATACTCTTTGAGCATCTCCTCCAGTTCCCACGTTGCAAACTTTACCGTAGTTAAGCTAAGCTGGTGCATCTCTTCGGCTAACCCTTCGCGTTCTCTGTCCAAGTTCAGCCCGAAGTCGTATTGACGACCTTGTTGCATTACATTACAACCGTAGCATTGCGGTCTGCAGTTGTCTTCGTGCCACCTTGTGGCGTACCTCGCCCGGCTCATAAAGTGTCCGCATTGAATCTTCTTCCATTCGTATGACCTTCCGCAAGTGTAGCACTCACAATAGCCATCAAGATTAACCGCCCTCAACCGAATGTAACGGCTGAAGGCGGCATCTAAATCTTTGACTACCTTAGAACGGGAGGTCGCCATCGTCTACCGTTACGGCTTTGGCAGTTACCTCCGCTTTCAACTTCGGCTCGTAGGTGTCCACGCTTGCGTAGAGTTTACCCTGTGCGCTCTGCTTTACTTGCAGACGAACCTCAAGACCGTGCTTTCCTTCTTTGAGGTACTGGTCATTTTGCTCCAGCCACTTTATCAGCTTGGTCGGGTTGATAACCATGTCTGCCTTGACCCACTCAGGAGCGTTGGTTGATGGTGTGTAGATGTTCAAGCCATCCACAAAAACTACTTTGTTTTCCATTATTTAGAGTTTAAAATGTTACTTGTTTCGTATACGTTTCCAATGATTTCTAATATC
>Ga0196905_1000902_pt1 | contig 11776 bp, 9 predicted proteins | sample CB_VirMetaG_3_FD_169098 | JGI IMG/M metagenome (GOLD analysis project Ga0196905, IMG submission 169098) | Freshwater to marine saline gradient viral communities from Chesapeake Bay - CB_1508_1S Viral MetaG (v3) (version 3) | ecosystem: Environmental > Aquatic > Marine > Coastal | place: USA... | reverse complement strand
GACTTAAACCACATAATTTTCTTGTATGTGGATGGTGCAGTTTCAATTCCTGCAATAAACAAATCAACCAGTGGTGTTCCTTCTGTTGATGCAACTGCAATACCACCGTGATTTGCTGTTGTATCTGTAGAAGCATCTTCTCCTCCTGGTCCAGTTGTTACACCAAGAATAATATCAGCATCAAGTACTCTTAAATCTTGTGCAGTAATAATAGTTGTAGTTCCACCAATACTTAAGTTATTAGTTACATTGAGATCATAGACACTTAATTCAGTTCCATCAAAAGTTAAGTTTGCAGAACCTGTTGGATTATTAGAACCATCTTTATAAACAACTTGATTCGCAGAACCTGCTACAGGTCCAGTTATACCCTGAATACCCTGAATACCCTGAGCACCAGTAGTTCCTTGAGCACCAGTAGTTCCTTGAGTACCAGTAGTTCCTTGAGCACCAGTGATACCCTGAATACCTTGAGCTCCTGTTATACCTTGTGTTCCATCAGTACCTTGAGCTCCTGTAATACCTTGTGTTCCATTAGTACCTTGAGCTCCTGTTATACCTTGTGTTCCATCAGTACCTTGAGCTCCTGTAATACCTTGAGTTCCATCAGTACCTTGAGTACCGGTAGTTCCTTGTGCTCCTGTAGCACCTTGAGTTCCATCAGTACCTTGAGTTCCTGTGGTTCCTTGAGCACCTACTTGCTGAGAAAAAGTAACTGTTGCTCCAGCTCCAGATGCTGTTGCAGTAACTCCAAGGCCAACAAAATCAATAAAAGTAACACTTCCTGCAGTTCCGACAGTAGATCCTTCTTCTTTGATTGTGATACCATTAAGAACACCGGCACCAGCAAGCGTTACTGGTTGCCAACTCCAACCACCAACACCATCTGCAATTGGAACATAAGTATTTGCACCAGAATTATCATTTTTATCATAAATTCCACCACGAATTCTGATATCTCCTGCAATATCTAAATTTTGTGTTGGATTTGTGGTTCCAATGCCAACATTAGACAGTGTATGAATACCTGCAGTTGTTTCTAGCCATAAACTCTGAATTATAGGAGTGTCATTAAGTGTTAGATTTCCATTTGATTCACCAATAGTAAGAGAATCACCTATTGCAATTGTGTTATTGGTGGAATCTATAACAATGGTTGAACTTCCGATTGAAAGTTTTCCAGTTACTCTTACATCTCCATTAACCCATAGCGATGTGCTGGCGGCACCAACACTACCAACTTCTAAATTATATCTTGCATTTGTTGTTCCGATACCAACTCTACCAGTAACCTCTAATACTGTGTTACTTTCAGTATAAGAATCGATGCCAAGTTTAAGATTTTTTTGACGGTTACTGATATACTTTGCCATTTTTCTTTATTAGTTAAGTGTTTCTAAAATGCTTGCGACAAATTTTAAGTTAGTTGCATCACTACCCGATAATACTAATTTATCTCCACTTTCAAGTACCAATTTTCCTGACAAAAGATTTGCTGTATCATTTGCAGAAATTGGATATTCTTTCAATAGTTCTGTATCTGTAGAAACTCTGCGGTGAACCAAAGTAACATCTTCAGAGCTCGCTCCAATATTTGCAACTTGCGCTAAAAGAACAACTCCAGTGTATCCAACTGGTGCTGTATAAATTTCAGTTGGAGATGTATCAACAACTGCAGTAACTGTTTGAAATGTGTTAAGTGCTAATGCCATTCTTTAATCTCCTCCTAATGCTAGAATGAATGGTGTCATTATGGAAAATAAACTCTTAGAGTAAAATATCCCACTGATAGTTCCAGTTTGTTGATTAACGAGAACACCATCACCAATTCTAAAGTTTCCTGATTGGTCAGTAGAAGTATAAACTACCAATCCACCATTACGAGAATCTGTTTCATTTTCCTGGATTGAAACTCCACCTGTAGATGGTAATGAACTTGCAATTGTTACTCCAGAACCAATATATTCAAATGAATGACCAGATGCTAATAAACGACTTTGTTTAAAGAAAGGAACTGTCGTGCCAACTCCAACAGCATATGGGACATTAACAGTTACAGTGATTGTTGAAATTCCAGATGATATTGGAGTAGAACTCTCAATCACATAGTAAGTTGGTACAATAGATGCTGATGCAGTTGCTGTATTAGTTCCGTTATTGGGGTCAGAAATAGTTACCGAAGGCGTGGTTTCATATCCCCTACCACTTGATACAATATCTATTGAAATAACACTTCCATCTTTAATTTCCGTTACTGCTTGGGCTTGAACTCCCCAAGGTGTTGATGGTGCGGATATTGTTACTGTAGGATTTGAAGTATATCCCGTTCCTCCTGCAGATACATTAATTTTTCCAACATTGTAATAAAGATTTTCAAAGTAAACAACCTGACCATCATAAGGTCTTGTATTTCCAAGGCCAGAAATGACAAATTCACTACTATTTGCATCCGCAGAGGTAGAAATTTCCCCCACAAACTGTTCGGTACTTACTCCATCAGCAATTAATCCATAATTACCAAAAGAAGAATTTGAGTTGGTTAAATCACAAGCACCACCAGAACCACAATAAACAGCGATATCATTACAAATAGTAAATAACGAAACTAATTGAGCATATCCATTATTTGTAATAGAAGCTCCTATTCCACCTTGATTATATTGGGTATAACTATCAAGAACCATTGATTTCAAATCACCCAGTGCATGATTACCATCAACTTTCATTCCAATACTGTTGGAAATAAAATTGGTGCAATTTTGAATGTAAGGGGATTGAGTGATAGTTCCAGCACCTACAGGGTTAAATGCAAATATTGCTTTTCCTGAATCTAAAGTTCCAGTATAAGACATTTCGGCAATATAGTTGCCATTAGTCACATAGAACAAATCTTGATTCGAATTTTGTGGAGATACTGATACTTCTCTCAAACTATCTCCAACGATTGAGACTTGTTCTGGAACAGAAAGTGGATTATTTTCTAAATAAGATCCAGCACTAACTTTAATAATTGTTCCTGTTGTTGCCTCTGCAATTGCTGCTCCGATTGTTCTCTTTGCGTCTCCAAGTTTTTTTCCCGTATTGGAGTCGTTTCCGTCTTGTGTGACATATAAAATATTTGTAACTGTTGCACCTGCACCAAGTCTTACGACATCAGTGCCTATACCTGTACGTTCTCTACGAGCAAATAACTCTGCATCATAAGTATTAAGGCCAAGTTCTCCCAAAGGCAAGTCATTTGCAGTTGGTGCCTTTCCGGGAACTGATGAGCGTTTTATTCTTATATTAGGATTTGCCATTCAATCCTCGCATCTTTGGTAGAGACCGTAGAACTCTTATATAAGAGTTTCTATTATTTATGAAAAATTTTCTTCGGTCTTTATTACTTTTTTTGATTTCTTAAGTTTCTCAAGTTCAATACTAAGATTTTCTACTTGAGTTTTTAGAGTTCCTACTTGAGTCTCTAACACAATATTTTTAGTAAATAACTCAAATGATCTTTGTTGATAAGTTGCTATAATCGCTTTTAAATCTTCATCAGACATAAAAAAATAGGTCCATTTCTGGACCTATTTAGTGATTAGTTTCTAACCAATATCAAAAACTTCCAGCGTCGATAGTAATATTCTCAAGAGTTCTTGTTGAACCAGAGCAGTTAATAACTTGTGATTGACCTGCACAATCATTAACCCAAAGTGAACCAATTTCGAGAGCAGCATATGCACTTGCAGTTAATACACTTGAAGATTCTGAAACTTCAGATGCAAGAACAATTCTACTTGCACTATCATCCCAATATACAGCAGACTTTTTAGCAGAGTCTGTATAATAATTAAAGAGTAATCCAATGTCTTTATTTAAATCTGAACCTGGTGCGCTACCATCAACCAATCCAAGTTCAACTAAAGTATCTTCGACGGTTAAAGACGTTGTATTGACTTGAGTTGTATTGCCATTAACATAAAGATTACCACCAACGGTTAAATCGTCTACAATTGTAACATCGTTTGCAGCAATTGTAATTGCAGCAGCGCCAGTATTTGATGACTGAATTGTACCAGTTCTAATTGTAGGAGCACTTAATGATGTTCCAACAACAACTGCATCTGGAAGTCCATATGTTACAGACTGTCCAGATACTGTTACATCAATCTCACTGGCCGTTCCATTAAATGTGAGTGTCTGTGAAGTTGCTACAGAACCACCACCGCCACCAGTTCCATTAGTACCTTCGGCAGTAGTGATAGTTAAGTCAACATTTCCAATCGAAGTATCAACGTATGCTTTGATTGATTGTTGAGTTGCAAGTGCATCTGCTCTATCAGACGCCATTGTGTCTTCATCAAGAATTGCAGTAACAGCAATACCAGCAAGAGTGAATGTAGTAGCAGTTAATCCACCACCAACAACTACGTTATTGGGTAAACCAATAGTAATTGATTGACCGGATGCAGAAGTCTCAATTTCGTTGGTAGTGCCAGAAATTGTTAATGTCTGTGATGTCGAAACCGAACCACTTCCACTGTCACCAGCAGTGTCAATAGTTAAGTCAACATTACCAACAGTAGTATCGACATATGCCTTAATTGATTGTTGAGTAGCCAGAGCGTCTGCTCTGTCAGACACCATGGTGTCTTCATCAAGAATTGCAGTAACAGCAACACCAGCAAGAGTGAATGTAGTAGCGGTAAGTCCCCCACCAACAACAACATTATTGGGAAGACCTACGGTTACTGTTCCATTAGTTCTTGATACCTCAACTTCATCAGTAGTTCCATTAATTGCAAGAACAGCACCATTTGCACTATCCCCAAGAGAAATTACTCCCGAAGAAGCATCAAAGTCATCGGTATCAAATGCCGCTATACCTTTCGTTGACCCATCAGCATCTGCATCACCAATCGAAACATCCCCACCTGCTGCAACTGAAAAATATGAAGCACTGAAGGATGCAATACCAGCATTACTTGCAGATGCAATTTCTGCATCGATAGTAACTGTATTATCTGTTATTGTAGTATCAATACCCTCACCACCAGAGAATGTTAAAGTTTCTCCTGTGGTAAAAGTATCACTTCCACTATCACCCGTGATTGTAAAACTACCAGAAGGAATTGGGGACCATTCTAAATCATAATATCCATCTGCGACTGATTTTACTTTTAAGAAATCACCAGTGGTTCCGTTTGTTGTATCAGGAAGACGATATGTTGCAACTCCGGCAAGAGTATCAGATGCCGCAATTGAAACATAATTTGTACCATCTTTATCAACTAAGTTAAGTTTAAGAGAATTTGTTCCATCCTCTTTGGTCCAATAACGATGAGAACCAAAAAATTTATTAGTTGAAGTTTCTGAGGTGAGACCAATGTACAGATCATAACTGTCTGTAGTAAAACCAGGTTCACCTGCCCTTAAACCGGGAAGATTGGTAAAAAGACCTCTTTTAAATTGTAAAATAGGTGCTGCCATCTTCTTTTTTTTAGTTATAGAGTTATTTAGATATTAAAACGTTCCTGCATCGAGATCGATTCTGTCGTCCAAATCAACGTCAAGAGTGTCTACAAAATTAGAGGGAAGTCCTGGTTGTGTTGTTTCGGTAGTTGATGCTGCAGAAAGTATATCATCTGGATTAACTGCAGTATATTTTTGTGTTGATGAGTCGTACATAATTAAATATTTGTCTTTTACTCCAGATACATCAACATCTAAAAGTTCATCTAGAGTCCTTGCCATAACTACTCCTGATGCTACAGTTGCTTTAATTTTTTGCTTTGATTTTACTTTTACTTGATAAGTCATAGAGATACGGTCTCCTGAACTAATACATTTCCTTCTACAACTTTTGAAACTATTCCACTAGATGATGAAGTTAAAATCAAATCATAAACACATCTACCACTTGGTAAAGTTGAAGTAACAGCAGGTTGCATGGATATTTTTACAGTACTATCTGCAACAGTTAATGTAGTAGTAAATGTATAAGCAATTCCAGCTGTCGAATGCTTTTTCAACTTTGCAGTTGCGGTTTGATTGGTAAGATTCAAACCAGACTCATCTTCTGCACTTAAGGAAAAAGTTTCCTCAAAATAAGTGCCTTTTTGGATAACTAGATTTACTGCACTTACCGATGCCATTTTACTTTTTTAACTATTTATCGCTATTTTATATTATAACTCCGTTCCCACTCTATTTAATTTAATTGTATTATGAGCATAAATTGGAGTAAATTTCAGTCTTGCATTAGAACCATTGATGTCTGCACTATAGTCTCCAAGATTTTCAGTATTTGCAATTCCTGCATATTCAACAATTGATGCTGCAGTTGAAGCAGAACCCACTGATTGAAGCATTATCACATCGCTAATTTGAAAACTTTCAATAAGTGGTCCAGCAACAGTAAAACTAAATCCAGTACCAACAGGTTCATGTATAGTTAATACTTCTCCAATCTGATATCCAGACCCACTGTTAGTAATGGTAACCGAAGAAATACTACCTCCCGCACCTACAGTAATAGATGCTTCCGAACCAGTTCCAATACCTGATGAGATAAGAATAACATTTTCATAGGAACCAGGAGAATACCCGAGACCAGAACTAATACCAGAAACTGATCCTGTACCTAGTTGAAGTTGATTATTGGTTGTTATCTGTAAATTATATCTTGCACTTCTATATTCCGAAGTATTGAAACTGTCCAATACAACCTGACTTACACTTGTTGTTGTGAGAATTCCAGGAGATTCCACCAAATTTTGAACTATAATTTGGTCAGCACGAATTGTACCGTTAACATCTATTGTTCCTGAAAATTTAGATGATCCAACAACATCTAGTTTATATGCAGGAAGAGTTGAACCAATACCAACATTATGATTTAATGTTTTTATAGATGTTGATGAGGTTCCAACATTTAAGTTATTGATATAAGTATCAGTTGTGTTGACGGTATTAACACCAATTTGACCTGATACATTTAAATTACCAAGTACATCAAGTTTTTCGCTTGGAATAATCGAACCAATGCCAATATTATCACTTCTAAAAACTACATTAGTGGCACCTTTTAAAAATCCAGTGGATGGATCGTGATATGGGATTTCGTAGTTGTTGCCTGGAGCAATTAAATCAGTAACTTGAACTCTTACTGTTGCTACACCAGTTTGGTCTTCTGGATTAGGTCCTACAAAATCAACAGTAACGCCAGCGCCTACGAAATTGAATTGATTAAAACTATTTGCAGCTCCAACTTGAACATCATTATTAAAAACTGTAAATGTCCCAGGAGTGAGAGATCCTACAACTAATGACTCAGAAGGAATCCAATATCTTTTTCCAGTCTGACCTTCAATATTTGATAATATATATTGATTTCCAGGTGGAGCTGGATTTGCCCCAGTAGAAGATGGTCCAATAATAGGATCGCCCAAGTCGGGTTCTGCTTGGTCTAATCCCAGAAATTCATAACGATCGCTGGTGATTCCTGATTGTTGAGTCTTTTTAACTCTTCCAGAGATTATTTTTGCCATTTACTTATTGTTTTGCAGTTTCAAGAATGCTTAATACAATATTTAATTCATTATTTCCAGTCGCCTCAACTTTTATAACATCATTTGTTTCAAGGGCTAATCTCCCGTCAGGAACTAAACTCACACTATCATTTGGCGGAACATATGCACCATTTGCAAATTTATAATCAGTTGGGGACTCTCCTGGACGAGAATGAAGTGCAGTAACCTGTGAGGTTGTGTCAGATGTTAAATTTGTAACTTGCGCCAAAATCACGATGGCAGAAACTCCAACAGGACAAGTGTAAATCCCAACACTACTTGTTGTGATAGGTTCTCTTATTGTTCTAAATCTGTTAAGTGCTACTGCTGCCATTTTTACTTACCTAATGCGATAATGAGTGGTGTTACTGTATTTGTTATACTTTGATCAAATGATCTTCCAGTTAATGTTCCCGTGAGTTGATCAACTACTAAACCATCACCAATTCTAAAATTACCTGCTTGGTCTGTGCTGGTGTAGAAAACCTCACCTCCATTCAATTTAACAACTTCATTTTCTTGTATTACAACACCACCAAGAGATGGTTTTGCAGTATCAATATTATTACCAGAACCAACCCATTCAAAAGAATGAGATGATGTAATCTGAAGACTCAAGCGATTAAAGTAAACAGTAGTTCCCGTACTTACTGTATTATTTAGATTCGTATTAAGAGTAATCGTCGAAATTCCTGCGAATGGTAAAGTTGCAGATTCAACTGTATAATAAATTGGATAGAAGTTTAAGGACGCAGTTGCAGTAACTCCACTACCTGTAGGGCCCGCGATTGTAATTTGCGGATTATCTATAGGTCTATATTGACTGCCAGTACTAATAATATCAATTGATGTTACTTGCCCAAAAGAATTTATATTTGCAGCTGCTTCAGCACGAATTCCACTTGGACCAGTTGGCGAATCAATTGTTACTGTTGGTGATTGTGTATATCCAAATCCACCGTCAGTAACAGATATACTTTGTACATTATAATAAAGTTCGCCAAAATGAAGGGTTTGTCCATCATATGGTCTCAAACTTCCAATTCCAGAAACTTCGACAATAGATTGCTCTAATTCAGCATCAGTATTTGCAATTCCAGTATATCTATAGATTGACTTTGATGTATAATCACCAACTCCATCACTAACTAATCCCTTCGTACCAAAAGAAGAGTTGGAGTTTGTGATATCACATTGACCACCAGAACCAGTGAAGATTGCAATGTCATCACAAATTGTAAAGATAGAAACTAACTGAGAGTATGCACCGTTAGTGATAGAAACTCCAATACCACCTTGATTGTACTGAGTATATGAATCAACGCTCATTGTACCAGTTACACCAATATCATTTTGGTCTCCCGGTTCTGCTGCAAATCCATCAACTTTCATTCCAATTGATTTTGGAACAAAGTTGGTGCAGTTTCTGATGTATGGACCTTGAGTAATTGGACCAACTCCAGGAGAGTATGGTGGGAATACTACACCACCACCTTCATAAGTATGAGGAATCGTAGAAACACCAGTATTTACAACAAAGGTTGTTCCAGTTCCAATGACTTCAGTAACTCTAAAATCATAACCAAGATTTCCCGTAGGGTACAATGTTGTTGTAGCTGCTCCACTTGTGCAAGAGAATTCCAAGTTGTGAAGTCTTACAAATTCTCCAACTTTTACATTGGCACCAGGAGCAGTAATAGTTGTAATACCTGTTGTATTATCGTAGGAAGCAGTTGTAACGCCAATTGCTCGATTAACAACAAAACCTCCACCGACATAATTATGTGCGATTGTTGATATGCCAGTATTGATTACAAATGAACCATCACTATTGACTGATGTAACATCAAACTCATATCCATAAGCACCCGATGGATATTTTTGAGTTCCAATAGAACCTCCAGAAGTGCAGTCAAATAAAAGATCTCTTACTTCAACAATGTCTCCAGCTTTAACTGATAATGTTGGGGCAAGAATTGTGGTAGTTCCTGAAGTATAATCATAGATAGCACTTGTAACTCCGATTACAGAATCAGTACCAAGTCCCGAATTTGCTGGGAATGATGTATTAATTCCAGCACCAAGAATGGAAATTCCATTATCAAGAATAGAAGTTACAACACCAACACAAGAATAAATTGCAGAAACAACATTTGCACAGGAACCAATATCTTCATTGGAACCTGTTACGGAATCTGCTTGCATTGCCAAGTCTTTAACTTGACTATATGTTGATTGATAATTACCATCCCAAGAAATATTATTGATACAAGATCTTGCAATTCCTGCTGCATAGTTTAGTGCCTCAATTGTTGCTTCTTTTACACTGTAACCATTTGTATCCGTTCCAGTGATATGTAGCAAAGACCCAGTATCATCGAAATAGGATTTGCCTGCACCAACACATTTTAAATTTCCACCTCTTGTAATATCATGAATAACTGCTTTCATCACATCCTTAATATCATCACTACAGTTGACTGGTGCTATTGGATTTCCTAAACCATCAACTACAACAAATGCAGGATTCTTATAATCAGTACTAGTTAAATATCCAACTGTCTCTGCTGCAATAAAATCAAGATTATAGCGAATCATTCTTGCTGCATCAAAGAAACGATCTGTCGATACTCCCGCAAGTGGTTGTAAAGAAACAATTGCAGCACCATTAGACATATCAGACCCAATAAAACTTAGATCTGTAATATGACAACCATTATTAACGTAGAATAAATCCCTATCAGTATATTTTGGAGTGACTACACAGTTGCGAAGTTCTGTTCCCTCAACAGCAACTCTCTTAGAAAGATATATGGGATTCTCTTCAACATAAACACCAGGAAAAACTTTAATAGTGTCTCCCGGAAAAGCAATGGCAGCAGCTGCTTTTATGGTCTTTTTTGAATCATTTTCAGTCAGTCCACTATTTGTATCATTACCATTTTGAGTTACGAATATAGTCTTACCGATTGGATAATATGAGTCAATGTTAACGACTCCCTTACCGGGATTTTCTGTTGATGATAAACGAACTCCAATACCTGCTGTAATTTGAGTGACAATTCCCGAAAGTACTTCGCCACTACCAAAATATGTAAGAGCATCAACAGTATTTGCAGTGATAGTTCCTGCGGCAGAAATATTTCCAGTAGAAGTCAAAAATCCTACTGTACTAATTCCAGTGACATTTAAACTTGCTACATCTGCAACACCACCAACAACGTTGATTGCTGTAGTGACTGTTGCAACTGTTGGATCCCCCCATATTGGTGGTAATCCAGGACCTTGAGAAAGTAAAGATTCTCCAGATTCTCCCGAATACTTAAATCTTTGAAAATTATAATTTACTGTTGCTAATCCACTAGTATTGCTATGATTTGGAACAATTTGAAGAGAACTTGCGCCAATACTGACAATTCTAGTGTTACTTAATATGAAAGAACCTGATACATAATCACCAACTAAAAGTGAAACTGTATTAATTCCAGTTATATTCTCAAGAGAAGTTGATGATACAATACCAGAGGTAGATCCAACTGCTATGGTTGTGGTTGGAACATAAAGACCACCCGTTAGTGATATATCACCATTTACGGATAAAGAATAGTCTGGAGTAGTCGTACCAATGCCGACTTTCTGACTTTCAGTAAAAATCAGATTATCTGCTACTTCCAGACCGTTTTTTACAACAAACGATTTTTTTATGCTCATTTGCTCTCCTTAGAGGTTCACTATCCCCTCTTTCTATTTATTTATACTTATTAAGGTGCTCCAGTAGATGTATCTATGTATGAAGAAGTTCCAGGATATTCATACGTAGCTGATAATGAATTTCCAGATATTTGGACGCCTTCAATAATTATCGAAGAACAAGTAAATGCATAAGCACCATAACCACCAGTATTTCTAATATGCGCTCCTGTTCCCAATCTTATGGATCCATTTCCAAAAGCAAGTAAACCATGCTCACTAATATTAGTTATAATATCTCTATCAGAATCAGTATTGGCACTATAACTAACAAAAGAACCTCCAGTACATGCTTGTATCCCTCTACTACAATCCGAAACAATAACGGAATAAGCATTAATATGACTAGTATCAGCAAGAATTCCTGTACTATTTGCAGATGGTCCGTTAAATCCATGAAAAGCACAATATTCAAGTCTGGCGGATCCCGCCAGACCTCTACTATTTACACTAGGACTTTCCACCTGATTTCC
>Ga0196905_1000901_pt1 | contig 11777 bp, 17 predicted proteins | sample CB_VirMetaG_3_FD_169098 | JGI IMG/M metagenome (GOLD analysis project Ga0196905, IMG submission 169098) | Freshwater to marine saline gradient viral communities from Chesapeake Bay - CB_1508_1S Viral MetaG (v3) (version 3) | ecosystem: Environmental > Aquatic > Marine > Coastal | place: USA... | reverse complement strand
AGTTGGGATCTTGCTGGCGTATCCGGGTGAGATCCGTGAGTCTCAACTTGAGAATCTCGTGGATAGCCAGGTTGGCTAAGCGGGTGGAGCTGATGGTGTCGCTGGTGGCGAACACGTAGATGAGGTGACGGTAAAGCTGGGTCAAGGTGCGAACCCTGACCCAGTGCGTATCCCCAGGTATGGGCTCTAGACCTACTTCCCAGTCGTCATAGTCGTCCTGGTTACGTAGGTCACGAGCTTCAGACGTTCCAATCAGACGTGTCGAGTGGAGCCCAGTCATCGACCCGATCTGTGAGCAAGGCCCGGAGTTCAGCATCGGTCGCTGGGATCAAATCCTCATCTGAAAAGTAGAGGGTGCCTCTGCACAGGGCAGGCCCCCATTCCGCTGGTTCGAGGGTGGTTTGCGGATAGCGCACCACCATGTCGTCAACAATGGCATCGACAACAAGATGGTCTCCTTCAAAACGGAGTTCTTCAATGCTTTGTACCTGGCTCACTTGACCTCCTGTGTAGTTTCGCTGGGAAAAACGGACTCCTTCCACTGATCCCACGACATTTTCAAGAATTGCTCCAGCTCGACCAGCTTTTCCAGCTGTGTCTCGTCGTAAGCGGTGTTGAGGCCGTTGGCGTTGTATTTCTTGATCTGAGCCTGGAGCGCCAGGCGCGACCACTGAACGGCGTCGTACCAACGTATTAGGTCGGTGTTGGCGATCTTGGCTTGGAATGGTTCGTACATTGTTAATCAGTAATGGAGGGCTCGCCTTGGCGGGCTTGCCCTTAGTGTTGCACAGAAACAGCCCGACCGCAAGGCCGAGCTGTTGCATTGCTTAACAATCGCCTATTCCTGCACCCCCAGGGCTTCTGGCTCGTATTGCGTGAGGACGCAAACGTCAGCGCCTTGGCGGAGGGCCGTGCCAACGATGTAGTGGAACTGTTTAACGGCGTCGTCGGACTCCTCCACCTGGTACTCCTCCACCTCGTAGGTCATGCCCTTGCGATACCAGGAGACCCGGACCACGGCGAGCAGCTCGTAGGGGATGTCACCGACGTTGTACCCCAGGACAGGCTTCCTGGGGCGTTTCGGCTGGGGCGGTTCCGGCTTCACTGGATCTCTCCAAAACACCCACGCGGCAACCCGCATGAGCCCTAAGAAAAAGTTAGGCGGGTTGAACTGTCCCATCAGTCCCACATCCGTGCGGCTTCCTGCATCAGCTGGTCCAACTCAGCTGCGGATCGCTCATCCCCCTTTGGGGATACATCCAAAACCTGTCCCACTGGGGCAGATTCATTGGTATCACTGGGATTAGCAGTGGGACACGGTGAGGGGTTGTCCCACTGTGAGCCGGGTTCTGCCTCAGCAACGTCCGAGCAGTGGGACACGTCTGAAGGCTGTCCCACTGTACTTTCCAGTCCCTGACTGGGTTCTTCCCCAGTGGGACACACATTTATAGACTTTTCACGCGAGGTAATTGCTCGATAAAAAGCAGTAGGAGAACCACCCCCCTTACTGGGGCGATTTTCAGCAACCTCGATCAACCCCCGCGAGATCAAACGCTGGAGCGCCTTACGGATGCCAGCGACACTGCCACCGCACAAAGGATCCGCAGCGAGGTCAGAGCGGCTTACAGAGCGCGGATACACAGCTCTAACGCGCTGGAGCACCCGATCCACCACCGATGCAGGCCCAGCACTGTCTGTATCGACCTCCATGTAGTCCGCGAGGGAGAAGGTGAGGTCGTTCTCCAGCTTCATCAGCAGCTTGGAGCCATCACGACCAGCCCTGGATTTTTCGACGGTGATGAGTCGAGCGTTGTAGCCGGTCTGCTCCACCTGTTTTTTGTCAGGCCGGCGCAGCCCCCACACCTCATCCACAGCGTCACGGATAGCAGTACTGCCCCGGAAGCCACCAGTTTTGTTGGCGTGGTGGATCAGCAGGATTGTGCAAGCGGGGAACATGCGGCCGTTGTTGTTTGCCAGCCAGTAGATCGGGCTCGCAAATTCCTTCTTGTTTTCGTCGAACGCCGAGCCCCTGCTACAACCAGTGATCGAGTCAATGATCACGAGCTTGGGCTTGTGCTTCTCGATCAACTTGACGAAGCGGTAGTACCAGTTCAGGTCCCACCCCATCACAACGGTCACGGGATCCGACGGCTGGAACTCAAGGTCCCGAAGCTGCTGCTGAACCTGCACTTCGGATTGGTCGCCGTTGAGGATCAAAACGGGACCGGCTTCCACTGGAACGAGATCCCCCCGCACAGAGAACGGAATCCCACGGGCAACATGCTTGGCGATGGTCCAAGCGGACATGGATTTGCCATCACCACCAGCGCCGTGAATCATCACGGTGCCTGGGCAAGGCAGCAGATCGGGAATCAGGTACTCAAACTTCAGATCCTTGTTCAGCAAGTTGTCCATCGCCATCTCGTCATCTTGCTGCTCGAACTGCATCTGAGCGATCAGCAACCGCTCCAGCGCACCAGCGTCCCGATAACCGCCCTCCAAGGCCAGCACGTTCATGGCGTGCGCGGCTTCGGCGGGGTTTTGAATCTGCTGGATCTCCTTCGCCCGTTTAATCAGTTCAGGAAAGCTGATCTGTACCTGCCGAATCCTGAGGATGTTGTCGGCCTCAACCTTCTCAACAACCTTTCGCAGATCCTCAGAAAGCCACATTCGAGCGGGCAGCTGCTGATCCGCCATCCAGAACAGCGTTCCGAGGCTTACAGGCCCTTTTCGAAAGGACTTCCATACGTCCTCACAGGGATTGCCCTCAGACCATTCCTGTGAAAATTCGGGATCTTCCGCAGACCAAGCGGACCACAGCGTTAGCCCTAGGTCAGTCGGCAGTTCCGAGTGGATCGCCATCCCCACCTTGACCCAGTGATCGCGGCTGCCAGCACCCTGCCCTGGAATGACCTTCAGCGCCGACTGGATGATCTCAGCCACCTCAGCTGGGTCTCGATCCGAGAAATCCAGCGCCCGGCGGTTCTTGATAAAGCCTCCGTCCTGGATCTCCTTACCGGCGTGATCGCGCATCTCTGCGAGCAACCACTCAGGGGCGTCAGGAATCGCCTCCAGGTCGCCTTCAAAGCCGTAATACCCCTCTGGCGCCTTCCCATCACTGGAGCCCGGATAAGCCCCGTAGATGACGCCCTGACGGCCCCAGAGCACCTCGTAACCAGCTCCGGTATCGGACAGTCCAAAACCCTTCACCGACCCCCACAGCGCCTCAGGGACGCGGAAGAGGTACTTCGCGGCGTTTGCCTTGGTCGAGGTAACGACTGGAGCACCCTCCAGCGACTCGCCCCACTTTTTCTTGAGACGGCTGAGATTCCGATCCACGTCGAGAATCACGAGTCCCATGCTGCGACCGCCGGTAAATACACCGACCGCCTGGAACACATCAGGCTTGCGCTCGATCTGGAGCGCCACATCCGACGGCGCCATCACCTGATGGTGGCTGCGCTCTAGCGGCGTCTTGCCCTTCGAGATTTTCCCGGACTGGATCGCGTATTTCTTGGCGTAAATCGGCGCATACGCCATCCCCACAGGCAGCTGGCGCACAAAAGCCAGCAAGTCCTGCGTCTTACCTTGAGACATGTTAGACTCTCACACGAGAAAGGTTCACGCGCCCCCGCAGCTCCCGCTGTAGGGGCGTTTTCTCATGGTAGCCATCGGGTCAATACCGTGTTACTGTGTCACTCGTTGGCACTTCAGCCGACCACACCAAACACCTACACAAATGGCTTTTCTCTCAAAATCCGCATCCGCAGCCGTTACCGGCAACAGCACTGGAGGCGGCTACCTCAGCCTGTCCAAACTGCCCGATGGTGGATCCGTCCGCTTCGCCCTACTCACTGACGAACCTCTGGAGGGATGGGAGTGCTGGGGCCAAGCAAACGGCACCAACAAACCCTTCCGTTGGGACTTCGAGCCCACCTATGAAGACGTGGTTGCCGAAATGGGGGAATTTGAACCCCGTGAAGGCCGTGGAGGACCCGGCACCGCAGATCTGAAGTTTTTTGTGGCGTTGCCCGTCTACGTCTATGACGCCGGGAAAGTCCAAGTCCTGCAGATCACCCAAAAGTCGATCTTGAAAGAGATCGACGCCATCAGCCAGCTTGAGGATTATTCAAGTCTGCTGGAGTGGGACTTCACCATCAGCAAGAAAGGCTCCGGTCTTACCACCGAGTACGCCGTCCGTCCTGTACCCCGCAAGAAAGGCGCTCAAGAGCACCTAGATGCGGCTTGGATCGAGGCAAAGGCTGAGGGGTTCGACATTTCGCGCCTCCTTTCAGGCGGGAATCCCTTCAAGGCTGCCTGATAGGTAAAGTTGTGGGGCAGCGGTGCTTGCAACACCCTGCCCCCGACCACCTACCAGGAATAGGCGATGGCAAAAGCTTACCTACCGCTCCCACCTGCTTCGGACTTGTGGGAGATTTTTGACTACAAGCCTCTAACCGGAGAGCTTGTGTGGAAAAAGACCCGACGTACCGACTGCATTGGAAAAGTAGTCGGATCACTAAACAAAGCCGGTTACCTTAGCACAGTAGTTGGCGGTAAAATGTACCAACTGCACAGACTTATTTGGGTATGGCTTTACGGGAGTGATCCTGGGGCCATCGAAGTAGACCACAAAGACCGTAACAAGTTGAACAACCGCTGGTACAACTTGCGGTTAGCTGACTGGACACAGAACAGAATCAATTCAAAGATTCAGTCCAACAACAAAACAGGCGTAAAAGGGGTAAACAAAAGAGGTAACAGCTATGTAGCTCGCATCCGCATACGCAACACTAGGCATTACCTGGGCTCGTTCGCTTGCCTGAAGGACGCTGCGGATGCCTACAAAAAAGCCGCCGAAGAGTTGCACGGCGAATTTGCAGTGGTATAGTATTTATGGGAAAAACTATCCAAATGCCTAATACACAAGACACACTTGCTGGATTAAGGCGTTGGAAGCTGGAACGTGACGACGAAAGCGACCCCGGCGGCCGGATCTACAGAGATCAAACCGGAAACGTGTATCACAGTGTCACAAGAATCTTAAAAGAGACAAGCGACACCTCCGGACTGGAGCGCTGGGCAGCACGCCTTGGGGAAGCTGAAGCTACCTGTCAGCGCAATGTTGCAGCAAATAGAGGTAATATGACGCACAATCAAGCAGAATATCTGTTAAAAACTTCAATGCAATTAGCCCGTTCTACAGCAAACAAAAGAAACTCCATCCGCTGGGACGAACAAGGACTGGCGCGTATTCCTGTCCCGATCACACAATGGGCACTCAAAAGGGTCCGCCCCAATGTTCCCCCAGTAGGATTCAGTGCAAAAGGCTACGCTCGATCTTTATCTGACTGGATCGCTGAAAACGTAACCGAAGTATTTGCAAGTGAATTTTCCATTCATCACCCCGCAGGATTTGCTGGAACGGCAGACGCCCTACTCACCATTAAAGGTAAACAAGGCATCTATGTCTGCGATTGGAAAACTAGCGTGGGACGTAAAACAGACCGCGATGACAGGCTTCCCAGCGGACATACTTACATTGACCAGTGCGGAGCCTATTCACTGGGACTTAAGTATTTAACCGGCTTAAAACCAGCTGGAGCTGCAATCGTACTAGCCCGCCGCTGCGGTACACCTAACGTCCACTACATGGATGCAGCAGAGCTGGAGCAAGCCGAGCAGTCTTTCCTGGAACGCTGCCACCTGTACTTCGAGAACCTACAAACAGCCATTCAAGCCTGAAATTTCATTCATGTTTAACATTCGCCATTCATAAACCCATTCAATAAACGCCATTCATAACCAGACTGGAACCGTGAAGGTCATCCGGCCCATTCATGGCGCAAACCGCCATTCATGGGCTTTTTGGCCATTCATAGCTGTCTCAGCTGGGTCTCATGAGTCTCATCGCTACGGCATTGGTACTGATCGGGGTTGGCTTGGCACTGCGGGCGCTGGTGCTGCTGGTGCCCGACCGGGAGCCAGGAGGAGAGACCCTACCCTCCCGGCTGCGGGTGATTAGCGGCGGCAGAAAAGGCCCCCACCGCTAGGCAGGGGCAGATCCTGTCAGCTGGAACGCTTCCGGGAGGCCTGGCGCTTGCCCTTGTTTGTGCGCGGCGCCTTTTGTTTTTCCACAGGCTGAACTTGTGGATTCTGTGGGAAACCGCCAGCCGCTAGCACTTCCTCAACGGTGAGGGTTTGAGTGCTGACCTTGGCACGGTCTAGGACTTCCTGGAACGCTGCAGCCTGGCGCAACTGCTGCTGGCGCTGGTGAAGGTCTGGCAGTGTTTCAAGGTGCCATCGGCTGGAACCTACTTTCGAGGCTTCCGCGCGGTTCTCGCTAAGCCAGGCCAGCACTTCATCCCCGCAGGGATGGTTCTGTGCAAGCCATAGCTTGTCTTGCCACTCGATCTGCAGCCGGCGTTTGGCTTCTCGGGCTTCTTCCCTGGAACGTTTGCGTTCTCGCTGGGTTGCCCATTCTCCGTTTGCCATTGGTGAAGGCTGGGGATTGTACCCTTGCACAATACCACCAAGGTCAACCGGCGCCGACCGTTTGAAGAAGTGTAACAGTAGGGAGGGTAACGGCTGGTGCTGGAGCGATGATGGGGGCTGAACACCTAGGGAGACGATCCCCCATGGCGAACGACTTCACCACCACTCGCAAGCTGAGCCAGGCAGATCCTGCTTACCAGCAGCTGGAGCAAACTCACACCGAAGCCTGCAAGGCTGTTCACGATGCAGCGGCCAAACCTCGCAGCCTGACGTACAAGCTGCAGCGGCTGCTGCTGGCACGCGATGCGGTCATGCATTACGCCACCGAGACGGAATGTACCGACCCGGAGCAGGATGATTTCCTGGCGCAAACCACGGCAAACCACGGTGAGACCTGGTGCGGGATGTTCAACGGTGCAGCAGACGACATCAATGAAATGATCTATCAACTGTGCGCCACGATCACTCAGCAGCGATTGGAGCATGACCAGCTGATCGCCGCCCGGGATGCCGCAAGAGAGGCCAAGCAAGCGCGATGGGAGGAGCTGGAACGCCAGCCGGTTGACTGATCTGCTACTGTTGCACACAAGCCAAACGAGGCAACCATGACACGCAATTTTCCGGCTCGTAAGTTGATTTACCAGCGCAAATCAGCGCACGCTGCACAGCTCACAGTCCTCACCTGGAACGCGAGTCTGTCGTTGTGGGGATCGCAAAATTTTCACACCGGCAACGCTCGCAAGGTATCCGCTGACCTGGCTCGCTGGGTTTCTCACCTGGAGAGCACCGGCCAGCGGTTCACACTGGTGAGGCAAAATTTTCAGCGCCAGACCCTACCGCAATGGCAGGAGATCGTATCAGCGCAAAACCGTAAGCCTTGGCACGCTTGACGGCTGGCCGCTTCCGGTTCTACACTTGCACACGAGAGCAAACCCTACCAAGGCTCGAACAATGACCCGCGTCACACGTAAGCAGGCCGATGAGATGGCCCGCATCCTGAACAATGTGCTCTCCCTTCCGGTGGAGCCGTACCAGCAAAACGAGGAAGGCCGCTACGTGGCTCAGATCGGCTGCATCCACATCTGCGCTCAAAACGGAACCCACAACATTTACCAGCTCGATAACCTCGCCGGAGGTTGCAAGGGCCTGGCGTACGGCCTGACCATACGGGAGACGTACCAATGGCTGCAGGCTGCAGTGGAGGGCGCCCGACTGGCTCAGCAGTTGCAGGGGTCCTGATTTTCAAGGCGGATTTTCGAGGCCCCCGATTTTCGAGGCAGATTTTCGAGGGGCTTTTTACTGTCTTGCACCACTGGCGCTAGTATTGAACCAAACGGCCAGGGATTCTAACAATGTCGGACAATCCGGAAGCTAACAATCAAGCGCCGGAAGTGTCGGCGGAAGCTGTAACAAATAAGCCCCGACCCTATGGGAAGCGGAATCCTAATGCTGTGATTGAAGAGCGCCGCAAGCGGCTTTACAAGCGGCAGCTGACTGGCTTGCCTGTGCGTCAGCTTGTGCTAGATCATGCTGATCGTGAAGGCATCGGGGAAATTACAGCTTGGAGAGATTGGGATGAGGTGAAACGGTGGAATGAGGAGGATTGGAGCAAGGATCGCGAGAGTATAGTTTCACGTTTGCAAGCTATGCGGATGAGAGCGATCGACGCTGCAATCCGGAAGGGCCAGATCGGAAGCGCTCAGCTGCTGATGCGAGACCTCGGTGCGGTGGTTGGTGAGGTCGCACCGGAAGCGCAGGCTGCAGCAGCGCCACGGCTGGAAATTACGGTGGAAGATAAGCGCCAAAGCTGATCAAAATCGCCATTCATTCATTCATTCATTCATTCATTCATTCATTCATTCATTCATTCATTCATTCATTCATTCATTCATTCATTGCCGCGGCCATTCATCGCCATTCATGTGGCCATTCATCTCCATTCATTTGGCCATTCATCGCTGGAGCCATTCATACGCGAGCGCACGCGAGCTAGTACAACTGCACTACAGTACAGCTGCACTACAGTACAACTGCACTACAGTACAACTGTACTACAGTACAACTGCACTACTCTATGGGGCTAGTACGGGTGAACTAGCCTGCAGATCCTAGCCTGGAACTCCCATAAGGTAGACTAATCTGTAACACTATTGATTTCGGCGCCGATCCGTCCTAGGAAGGGTGGGTCCCCTGATCGCCAAACCATGGCAAGGAAGATTGAGACCGCAATGGTGCAAACCCTGCGGACACTAAATGTTAACCGTTCCGGGATTGTATTTTCCCGGGACAATACAACCGTTGAAATCGAGCATCACGGAATCTATCTAACACCTAGCTACGAAATGATCGTAAAGGTTAAGTTGCACGGTAGCGTTATTTGCCGTTACAACAGAACATTTGAACGCGTAACTTTCTCAGATTGCGGATACCAAACCGCAACGACAAAAAGTAGGCTTAACGCTCTCCTAGAGTACTTTTCAGCCTACATCAACGGAGGCTGGTCCCGTTACGGTATCTATCAATCCAAACATGTTTGGTATCTCCAGGAGTCTAGTCTTCGGTACACCGGACCCGGCAAAGATTCTCACCCGTTCGTACCGCTTAAGCCTGTTGAGTGGCCTGGTGAATTGACCGTATCGGTCAGCCGTAACTGCCCATAGGTTACGAAATGTTACGGGACCCTAGGCAAAGGTCCCACCCATAGCCTACTGTTAAACACAAGCGGACAAAACCGCTTCCACACAATCCGAACCCTGGAACCATGCAAACTCGCAACCACGTCACCCACACTCTTCCGGCTGGCCGGCTCAATCTCTCCAGCTGGGGAAGTGAGTCCGTATCTGTGACCGATCACGTAGGAGATCAAGTCAGCATCATCGGCGTGTCTGACGCCAACTTACGGGATGCGATCACGTCCTACGTTCGCGGCTTGCGTCACGTCAGCACATCCGACAAGGCCGCTGCTGCGGCATGGCTGGCACTGCTGGCCGATAGCGTCAGCGAGACTGCAGACCGTCTTAAGGAGGTTACCGCGTGAGACTGCTAGCGATCCTTACCGCTTGCGGCATCCTTGCTATGGGTGCCGATAACGCAGCCCAGCTGCAGCGCTGTGAGTCTGCCGGGCGATCGGCTGCCTACTGCCGGCTGGCTGTGCTCGGTCGCTGAGATTGTAACGAGTTGTGAACCGGCCCACCGATCCCTCGCGGTTGGGCCGGATCCGTTGCTAGTGTAGTATTGAACAAAAGGGACACCTTCCCACCATGGCCAACACCTCCTACCGCTTCCGTCTCTACACTGCCGATTCGGTTGGCGCTTACACTTGCGTGCACGCTGCAACGCAAGCGGACGCACTGGCGCAACTGCAGCGGCAACTCTGCCGATGGGAATCTGCCGCGCCGCTGCACGGTCCGAGCCGTTCCGCACAGTGGTTCGACGCCTAACGCCGTCACCATTATAGAAGCCGGGGGCAGGGTTCTGAACCCTGCTGGCCCGGCCGGGGCATAGGGAACCTACTGATACATTCGCAATTCCTTCCTCTGTTACACAGGGGGGAGGGGTTGCGATTCCTGGGACGCCCAACACGCCACCCATAAAAATACGCACAGAGCAAGATATAATACGGAGAGAGCAAGACATTCCGCATGTGGAAACCGATCCAAGGGTTTGAGACGTTGTATGAGGCAAGCGACACCGGTCAGATCCGCTCCCTGGATCGAATTGTCCGCTATACCCGCCGCGACGGCCGCTGCGTGGAGCGCAAATACGTCGGAAGAGTCCTCCAGCCCGGCCTAAACAGTCGCGGCTATGAGATTGTGACCCTCTGCGACACCGAAAACCGCCACCACACACGTCCAGTCCACCGACTGGTACTCGAAACCTTCGTACGCCCCAAGAGTCCAGGCGAGGAGTGCCGCCATCTCGACGGCGACATCCGCAACAACGCCCTAACCAATCTTCGCTGGGGCACCTCTGCCGAAAACATGGCGGACAAAATCGCGCATGGAACGTGGGTACGAGGCAGTCGTGTCGGCAATTCTCGTCTCACAGAGGACCAAGTACGCGAAATCAAGCGCCGCTTGGCGCAAAAGGAGCCCCACACTTCTATTGCACTAGACTATGGCGTCAAAACCGTGACAATTAGTGCAATCAGCTCCGGTCGCAACTGGTCTTGGGTATGAGTGATAGTCCCATCAGCCTCCGCTACGCCCAAGGGGAGGTGTTTAGTAGCCGCAAGCGTTTTCGCGTCCTCGTCGCCGGCCGCCGCTTCGGTAAAAGCTACCTCTCCTGCGTGGAACTTCTGCGTGGCGCTATAGAAAGACCCGGAGAAACGTTCTTTTATTGTGCTCCGACGTACCGCATGAGTAAGGATATTGTATGGAAATTACTGAAAAAGTTAGTCCCTAAAGCATGGATTAAGGCCAAAAATGAGACCGATTTGAAGATCGAACTCGTAAACGGCTCAACAATCGAACTGAAGGGCACCGAAAACGCAATGGCCCTCCGAGGTAGAAGTCTTGCTGGCGTGGTGCTCGACGAAGCCGCCTTCATGTCCAGCGAAGTCTGGTTTGAGGTGATCCGCCCCGCCTTGGCCGACAAACAAGGCTGGGCATTGTTCATCTCCACCCCGGATGGTACTGCTAGCTGGTTCTACGAACTCTGGCAATACGCGGATAGCGGCGACGAAAACTGGGCTCGCTGGCAATTCACCACGATCCAAGGCGATAACGTCCCCCCGGAGGAAATTGAAGCCGCGAGAGGCCAACTCGACGCCCGCACATTCCGCCAGGAATTTGAAGCCAGCTTCGAGAATTTAAGCGGCCTAGTGGCTGTTTCCTTTGGAGACGCCAACATCAGCACAGAATCCGCCGACATTTCCGTCTTACCACTACTCCTTGGGGTGGACTTCAACGTGGATCCGATGTCGGGCATCTGCGCAGTCAAAAAAGACGACACTTTGTACGTCTTCGACGAAATCATGCTGACGGGTGGAGCCACCACCTGGGATTTCGCGGAAGAAGTTACCCGCCGTTTCGGCGTGGATCGCCGCGTTATTGCCTGCCCAGACCCCACTGGTGGCGCCCGCAAAACCAGCGGCGTGGGTCTAACAGACCACAACATCCTCCGCCGCAGCGGTTTCAGCGTCTCCAGCCCCAAAGCCCCCTGGAAAATCCGCGACAAGATCACCGCCGTCAACACCGCCCTACTCGATGCAACTGGAACACGCCGCACCTACATCCACCCGCGCTGCAAGGAACTGATCAAATCCTTACGCACTCTTACCT
>Ga0196905_1000900_pt1 | contig 11789 bp, 8 predicted proteins | sample CB_VirMetaG_3_FD_169098 | JGI IMG/M metagenome (GOLD analysis project Ga0196905, IMG submission 169098) | Freshwater to marine saline gradient viral communities from Chesapeake Bay - CB_1508_1S Viral MetaG (v3) (version 3) | ecosystem: Environmental > Aquatic > Marine > Coastal | place: USA... | reverse complement strand
GACATAACTTGTCCAGTTATTGTTGTGAAGAATATAATTTGCACCATATTGTAAGTTTCCTGCAGTGTTTGCATAAAGGCTTGTAGTTTCTAATGAACCACCAGAGGCAATGTGTTTAAATGCAATTGCATTTGAATTGCTTCCAAGTGTTGCATCATCATCGATTGCGTTAATGGTAAGCGTACTTTGTGTATTATTACCATCTCCCATTGTTAAATCTGCACCTGTTCCAAAAGTGACATTACCTGTAAAAGTACTACCACCAAGTTTAGCATAAGTTGCATCGTGTGTGTGATTACTTCTTGCAAAAGTATTTGCGTTTCCAAAATCACCTGTATTACCTGCAAAGTTTGTAACCATTACTGTGCCTAACACACCTTCTGTAACAACATCGTTTCCTGATAATGCACTAAAAGTTGTCGCATTTGATAATGTCACCATCCCTGTTGTGGTTGTTGTTGCGTTTCTATAGGTGTTGTTGATAATACCAAATGATACTGTTTGATTACTCGTGTTAATCGCACTAACAATAATCCAGTCACCAGCTTCTAATGTAATGTTATCAGAAATATCGTAGTCTCCCTCATCACCAGGAGCGTTAACACCACCTGTGTAAGTGGTACCTTGACTAATATCACCTGTAGCTGATACTTGTAAGTAATCACCGATATCAATATTAGCTCTATTGACATTGATTGCGTCTAATATTTGGTCTACTGTTTTAGTTGTTGATAAATCAATTGTTCCTTGAAATTGTAACCCACCCATTACTGCAACAGGTAATTGACTGACCGTTAATTGTGCATTTCCGTCTAAAGTTGCAAGACCATTTGCTGTACCATAAGCAGATTGAATTTTATCAAGCGCACCTTTAACAGTAGTTTGTCCGTTAAAGAATCCAGTTGCTGGGTCAGTATAGGTTGTTTGTGCTGCAGTTGTTTGCAAGTACTGCTGTTCCCAAGTACCTGAAATTTTTGCATAATATTTAGCGTTTTTCGCCATTGTTATTGACCTCCATTAAGGTATTTTTTTAACAGAACTTGAACAAGTCCTGAGTTGTTTTGAAAGTTATTTAAGAAAACATTAAACACTTGAATCAAGTAACGAAGGTCTGCAACAAGCTCTCTGTTTTCATCAACAAGTTCTTTGTTGGTTTCAATTGCTTCTACTAACTTTTGATTTTCAATATTATCTTTATTGTCTTGCAGCGTTTTAAGTTCGTGTTTGATTTCACTAATTTCTTTATCTTTTGCACGAACTGCAGCAGCTGCGTGTTGTAAGTCTGTTAGTTGTTTAATAAGTTCTTCTTTGGTTAACTTTGTATAATCCATAAAATCCTCCTTTATTCTTCATATTCAATCCAAAAGTTTCCATCTTGACCGTTACCTTGTGATGGGGGAAATGTAGAAATAAAAGTTTGTCCTAAATCTTCCCAGTCTGTAATGGTAACATTATTGAGTGAAATACTTTTAGAATCTAAAGTAGTGGTGAAGACATTGACCGGTGTTCCCGGTTCAACATCTCCAACTAAATTACTTAAACGATTGATTTGTGCAACAAGTAAGTCTCTTTCATACACATAATCTCTTGCATTAAAAATCTCACCGTTTGTCCATCTTTTTAAATTTGAGATAAAGCCCATTGTTTACCTCCTTATCGTGCGCGTCTGTAGATTCTTACTTTAACAGTTCTTGCGGTTCCAGAGTCTGGGAAATTACCAAGAATAACACTTGTTAAATTTCCAGTAACTTCGTTTCCGTATCCACCTGTAAATCGAGAAATTTTAGAAAGTGAGTAAGTGGTTGCTTCGTTTTCACCAACCTCACCAGCCATTACACTACCTTCACCACGAACCATAAAAGCAAATACATTTACTTCACCAAGTGCACTATACACACTTGTAATCGAGCGTGAAATTGTAAACTCTGCTTGAAGAAAATGTAAAGAACCTTGTGTGACAATAGAACCTGACAAATCAAGTCCTGTTTCAATTGTTGTTCCGGTTGCACCATATTCACCAACAGCAGTGTCTGTCGTTGCTGTTGCACTTGAACCTGTTAATTTTGAAATGTTATAAATGTAGGAGTGTTGACCAGCATCCGTGTCTCCGTTAAGTTGGATGTTAAATGCTGTGTTGGTATCCGCAGCATCTGCCATTGCATCCACAACAAATTTATAGTCATAATTTCCATTATCAAATGTTAACTCGCCGCTATCAATTGTAATGGTTGCACCACTCGCTTGGTTGACTTCTGTAACAAGTGTCCATTCATTTGCGTTTGTAATGCCATCAATTTGTGTTTGAATGTTTGAAGACACACCATCTAAGTAATCAAACTCTACAGCTGTCACACCTGTTGCACGCAAATCTTTTGCATAATTTAAATCATCGACAACCCCTGTAAAACCATCTAAAGTATTTAACTCAGCGGAAGTTGAAGTTAACCCTGTCAATGCGTTCAGTTGTGCAGCAGTTGCAGTGACACCCATATCTGCTAAACTAGATACTAGCTTATAGTGGTTAGGAGAAGCATCGCCAGTTCCTACAAATAACTTTTTGGTATCTGTTTGAAATGCGAGTTCCCCTGCCTCTAAGTCAACGGGTGGTGTACCGGTACCTCGTCTTAAAACTATTTTTTTATATTCAGTCGCCATATTTTCACCTCTTATCGACTTCTGGCGCGTTTCATCTTATAGGTAATACCTAAAGATTCGAGCGTCCATTTTGATTTGGAATAATCTTCCATATATATTTTTGAATTGTATCCTTTTCCGGATAATTTAATTGTTTTGACTGCGGTAATCTTTTTACCGAAATCACTTGTACCAAATACCCAAGTACCAAGTCGGTTGTTAAAGTCAATGTTCATATCTGCTTTAGCTTGGTCATAACTGTCGATATTATCTAAGTTAAGGGTTTGGTCTTCTGAAATCACCCAAGTTTTAAATGTGAGTTTGTCATCATAAGTTGTGTCATACACATCTGCACCTGAGGTATAGTTAATAAAATCACCTTCAATTTGTATATCAATTTGCCCACCTTTGATTTGATAAGGGAGTAAAAACTGTGCAAATCCATCACCAATTGTAAGTGCTTTAACATCGTATTCGGTGTTTGAATCAAACTCTTTGACGGTGACTCTATCGATACGAAGATGATTAAAAGTTTCATCAACATCCCCTGGTGTTAAGAAAAAGTCAAAGCTAGAGAGTCTGTCATAACTATTTGTACTAAAAGTTCCACCTAGTATTTCATCCTCAGAAACTTGTGCAAAACTTCCACCATCATAAGTTATAATGGTTTTAAATTGAATGTTTCCAATAGAAGGGTTTAAGTTGATATTAAAATCACCACCCTCTAAAAAATCACTTGGAGGGATTGCAAAGCTGCCGCCATCATAAGTTGGATAAGTTGTATTGTTAAAATCATACACAACACGATAGAAGTGGTTTGGTAAAACCTCAACATTATTTATCGTATGAATTTCATCACTTGCAATGTCTTCATTTTCTTCCATTGTATATTGTGCATCTTTGGTTTGGTTGTACTCATTTTGAAGTGTGAAATCTAGTTTACTTTCTTTGTAGTTTTTAGGGTGGAAAGGATAGTTTTGGTTTAAGAAACTTGTCTCAAACTTTGCAACCACAACACCTGATAAATCGTGTGTCAGGCTGTAATCCACACCTACTTTGTAAATATTATAATTACCTGATGTTTCAAAACGACTTGGATGTGTAATAAATTCTATCAAACCATCTTTGACTTGATATTTAAACACGCCATTAAAGTCATTCCAAGCACCATATTTATCTTGAACCCACGCTTTTTTGTCTGTGTACCACCGTAATGTTATTCCGTAATTTGGAAAATTTAACCAGTATTGATTGTCAAATTGTATCCCAACAGCGTCTTTATCTTGTGGTACAATGTTACGAATATTTCTATCCATAAAATCAATGTTATAAGATTCGTCTACCGCATACAAACTATTGAGTGCCACTACACCTTGTTTTGATAAAAAGAACAATTTATTTCGAATTGGTCGCACAGATTTTGGTGCGATGGTACCTACGGTTGAATTGATTGAAAACGGTGCATAAGGGTTGGTTGCGGTTAGAAGTCCTGAAGTTCCTTTAATACCCCAAGTAGATTCTTCTGTTTGAACGACGAGAATGTTCATATAAGGCGTTACAGAAACAATCGGGTCATTGTTATCATTTGTAAAATCTAAATAGAATTTAGAGGGAAAATAGAACGGTTTATCAGGGAATGAATAAAACACCGAGTTTGGCATTTCTTCACTTCCATACACCATCAATTTATTAAAGTGTTCAATGACTTGATTACACGACCATATTGGATGTGCACGGTCTCCTTGAAAAAATGTATAATCTGTAAGTTTTTCTTCAGTAATGGTGATATCTTTTGCGATATAATCAAACCTAATAATGTCTTGGTTTACTTTATTATAATTAGCATCTAAAGTGTCAATCTCAAGTTTGTAATTAAATCTAAAATCATAATTACCAGATAAGAGACCTTTTAATATTTTGACATTTAAAAGATTAACACCAAGTTGATTTTTAACTTCAAGTGTTGTAGATAAATTATCTACCTCAAATAATGTATAATTATAATTTGGAAAAGCTTGTTCTAATGCAACAATTTTATCTGTTGTTGAATTAAAAATATATCTTGAGTTATAAAATGATTTTTCTTCATCTTCTTTATCTGAACGAGTAATATCTGTCGGTTGATAGAAAATGCTACTAGTGTTACTTGCACTAATATAACTTGTTTGTGATTGTGCATTTGTCACATCAATACCTAATAATGTTGTCTTAAACTCAACTGCATAGTGATTTCCTGTTTCAACATCGTCAGGCACATCAATATAATATCGGCTACCTTTTACAATTAAGTCCTTTCCTAACACATATGTTTTAATTTTATTATCTGTTGTATGAGAACTTTGACTGTCGTGTCTGTAAAGAGTCATTGTAGTTTGTGGTTTATTGATAACGGCTAATACATTATCTCGTTGTGTACGAGACATTGGAAATGCGTTTTGTAATTCTGTATAATTTAAAGTTTTCCAAATAGAAGATTCTGTATCATAATATTCTAAAATTTTTGAATATGTTGTAAAATAATTATCATTTTCTTTTTTATATCTAATAACTATTTGTATTGCGTTTAGTGGTTGTGTTAAAATTTCATAGCTAAGGTCAATACTTCCAATATCTTCGGTTTCAATTGGATAGGTAATTAAAGGAATACGGCCCTGTTTATCAGAAATTTCATCTAAAGGACTCGCACCTTGGAAAATATTACCTGCCTTATACATTAAAGAAACAATATAAGTTTTATTACCTGTAACAGTGCCAAGATAATCTATTTTCCATTCGAAAGTTTTATTTCTTGGGTCTTTTTGTATGTAATTATTTAAAACTGTACGAACTTCTCTATTTTTAGTTTCAATATCAATTTCTTCACCTAAGCTATCTTTTAATACAAATCCAAGACGCTTTCCTACAGGTGTTTCTACAACATTAGTGTCATTAATGTCCACATCAATGTGTACATCTCTAGATTGAATATCAATATAACTAGCATCTGTATCAACAAGTTGTGTTTCTCGACCGTAGTCTGGTTTCCAATCTATAAGAGAATCTTTGTTTAAAGTACGCTGTTTAGGACGCCAGTCATATCTTGTTAAAGGAAGTGTCGTTACAGCACCTAATGTGCCAACTGTCAGTGTTTGTTCCGCCAAACTTTGTGCAGTAAAAGCATCTAAATCATCTGCATTAATAGACGCATCAATTTCATCTAAGACATTGTTTAAACTACTAAAAGTAATATCTTTTGAATCAATGGTAGTAAATGAAAACTCTGTTGCACCAGGTCCTGAAGGACGGTATTGAATACTTTCTAAATTGACATCATAAATAAGACTGTCGTTTAAATCAAAATTAAAAGGTGTTTTTAATTCATTTTTTACATTATACGCTAAATTAAATTCTAAAGTTCCATCTTTTGCATATGGTAATTTTGGAACATTATTATGTGAAAGTATGGTAATTAACGATTCACTTTCTTCTGGCAATACTTCCGTTGGCATTTCAACATTATCAAGTCTTTCGTAATACAAGAAGTCGTAATCGTCTTCCATTAAGTTGTGACCAGTCACAATAAGTTCTGAATAATTTGGGTCGTCTTTTGCAAACAAATATGCTTTTAAAACATTTTCTTCTTCCACAATATAAATTGGGTATTTTCCTGTAAAGATATACAATACATTCGCAATGTTTGCTGCACCCATTAGTCGTGTGTTTTGGAATCCTGTAAAGCCGGAACCAACGCTAAAATCTTCTTCTAAACCTAAATAACCCGCAAGTGTTTCAGGATAACTTAAACCACTTACTGTGTTAAATTGTGTAAATTCTGTAAATGTACTTTCTGGCGCATTAAGTAATTGGTAATAAATCTTACCATCTACTGCTGTAATAATATATTTATCTAAAAACTCCCAGTATCCTTGTAGCTTACTTTGTGCAGTAACGGAAAGTCCTGCGCGAAACTTTTCATAAGTTCCGTAACGCTTTTCAATAAAACCAAACTCAGACAAGGATACATTTTCTGCATCACGCAAAAAGACGGCTCCTAAAGAATCGTCTGTGTCGACTGTTTTAAGTCCACCTTGAAATTGTTTGTGAACATCAATATAGCGTTGTGTTGTGTTAACATCGTAAGCATATCTAGCCATTAGTATTTATCCTCTTCTTCCATTGTCTCAACATTTTCATCAACAAGTGAATTGTCAACATACTTAACAACTGTTCCATCATTTTTACGCGTTACAACATATTCTTTATAAACAGTGGCCTTATTCCATTCTCCAGCAAAAGGTGCTTGAGTAAAATCTGTTAAGTACACATTTTCACCTAATCTATATTGAGAAAGCTCTGGGTTGTTTTCTCCATCTACAAGGTATCCAGTTTTGATATTTAAAGAAGATTTAAATTGTCTTGCGTTAATTAAAAACTCTTGAAGTATGAGTTGTTTTTCTGTAATAGAAGATTCCTGACCCTTGACTGCAGAAACGACATAAGGAAGCATTACCCCAATCATAAATGTTTTAGATAAAGGGTAGTCGGTATATGCACCAATTTCATCGTCTGCTAAATTTTGTGCATTTGTTTTTGATGGGTCAGCGTTTCCATAATAAAAACTGTCGGTATTATAACTTGCCGCACCACTAAATTGGTCAGACGGTGTAACACCAATATTTTCAACAACATCCATTGTAATATATGGAAACTTAGTAACAGGAGGAATTAAGTTGAAGTTTGCAATTGCTTTATTAAACCAGCGTGCGATTTCTTCAACGGTAAATGTATCGTCAACATCTTGGTTGACATAATTTGAAAAATCGTATATGTTCATATATACCTCCTTAAAAAATAAAGGGGCACCTTCATCGGCACCCCTTCAGGTTAGTCCTTGTAAATCTCCTCAGGCGTAGGGAGTTTTTGGTTTTTTGATAAAACCGCACCCTTCATTAAGCGTTGTGCGTGTTCAGCAAACGGTTTTGGTACTTTTACTTTTTGTCCAATCGGTATCATAATTGATACTGCATTTACAGAAAAGTGAAGTGGGTCTCCAAATGCCGCACGATAAACTTCTGGAATAAAAATTTCTACTTTTTCTTCGTTCGCAAACGCTTCAAATGCAGCTTTCCAAGATTTTTCGATTGCGGTTTGTGGAGAAGCTTGTTCTCTTAACACACTTTCGTCGTTAATGATTGTTTCTTTTTTTGCCATATAGGAATTCCTCCTTTATTTTTTATTTATATTAAGCAGCGACAGTAATTGTTACTTGGTAACCTTCAGGAACGAAGATTTGTTTGTCAGCAAGTACTACACGAGCTTCTTTTTGAGTTTTGTTGAAAATCCAGTTTCCAATATCAGCAACTGCAATTGATTGTCCTAAAATTGTGTAAGTTGCAACAGTACCACTAGCTTCAGCAGGAGCGAGCGCTTCTACTTGAGTAAGTGTTGAACCGAATGCAGCTTGTACAATTAAGTCAGCACCTTGAGAATAAGTAATACCTGAACCAGCAACGAATCGTGCTTCTAATAGAGGTACAGTAGCAGCAGGACTTAAAACAGTAGCACGAACACCAGCAACTTGGTTAAGTGAACTTAAGTTGACAGTACCTGTGTTAGTTGGGTTAGACCAGTAGTTGACAACTGATTCTGCGCGCAATACTTTTGCAGCAAAACCTGTAATTTTATAACCAATAGATTGTCTTTGGTCAAGTGGGTCATCCACACCAGCAGAACCTAAACCTTTAGTAATGACGCGGACATTGCCTTCGCCAGCTAATTTAGTAATTGCATAAGCTTCGTCAGCAAGAATAATGGAGTCGTGTGCTTCCCCAATAACTGGAGCGTTTAACACTTCTTCAAAACGAATACCGAATAAGTCAATGACCATACCATCCATTAAAGGTTGGTTAGTTTGACCAAAGCTCATATATTGCATCATTCTTTCATCATCAAATAACGCAAACATAACATCTGGAGAAACAAGTGCAACATAACGGTTAGCAGCACCTCTTACCCCTGTAACAAAGTCTTTCTTGAATCCAAGAACGATTTTGCGGAAATCGTCAATTTTTGGACGAGCGTTTGCAGTAGCTTCTGAAACTTCAGCAACTGAACCTAATGAGTTAGCATAGAATACAGAACCTTCTGCAACAAGTACATTTCGTACAATTGTATCTAGAGTTTCTTGAGCAATGTAACCGAGTTCAATTGTGTACTCGCGTCTTACATCGTCTAATTGTTGTAAATCAACCAAGTCAGTGAAGTACATTACTTCCCCGTATTGTTTGATAGTAGCAGTAATTTCAATACCGCTGATACCTTCTTTACCTGCAGGAGTTTGACCTTCAACAAGTTCGCCTAAGTTAGCAGCTAAGTCTAATCTTTTAAAGCGTCTCCAGTTAATGGTATCACCATAATTTTTTGGTAAAGTTTTTTGAATTGCATACTTCGCATAGTGGAATTCCATTTGACGAAGCATTTTAAGTAACATCATATCATAATATTGTTCTGGTTTAATTTTTACACCTGTTTGGGTGTTATAGTTAGCTTGGCCAGAAGGCGCGTAAGCAACTAATTTGTCTTGACCTTGGTCACCGTATGTAGCAGCCATAGTTTATCATATCTCCTATTTAATAATTTTCTGCGAACGAAGATACTCATCAATCTCTGCTTCCATTTGTTGAAATTCATCAATAGGAGGTGCAGATTTTTGTGTGCCAGTTTGACCCACAGAGGTTTGTCTTCGTTTCTTTGTTGTTTCGAGCTGTTTTTGTCTGCCTTGCTCGAGGGCATTATCGTAATTTTTTGCACGATAAGCAAATTCAAGTAATACTGGATTTTCTAAAATCGCAATACCATTTGTTTGTGCGTAATCGAATAACTCGACCATTTGTTTTTCTGAAAGGTTATATTTATCGGACACTTTTTGAGCTTCGTAGTTAAAGACTTCTTTTCTACGGTTAAGTTTAATTTCTTCGACTTCTTTTTGAAGTTCTTGCATTTTTTGGAATTGCTCAGGTGTCATTCCTTCTTTATCTGCTTGTTTTTTTACAGATTCTTCGCGAGAACGCTCAATCAATTGTTCCTTCGTTAGGCCATACTGCGCAGCTAGGTCTGAAAGAAACCTATCGGATTCAGCGAGTTTATCGCGTTCTTCCCTGAGTTTCTTGAACGCTTCATTGCGTTTGTGTTCGTCAGGGTCGTTGACTGGTTTTTCTTGCTCTTCGTAGACTTCGTCCTCTTCGACTTGTTCTTCGTCGTATTCGTTGTCTTCGACAACGGGTTCTTGTTCCTGTGTTTCAGAAACTTCTTCGGTAACTTCCTCTACTGGAGCTGTTTCCCCAGAAAACTCAGCGTCTAGTTCTTTTTCTAGCGCTTCAAAATCTATTCCTTGTCTTTGCATTTTTTCTCCTCCGTCTTGAGAACTTTAGGGTGACGACTTCCTAAAGGTTTGGGAAATATCTACTCGATTTTACGCTGGTTGGACCCAACACTTCCCGTCATCACCCTTATTATTCTAGACTTTTACTTTTTTTACTAATATTTTATAAACCTTGTTGGCGTTTTTGTACATCGCCGAGTTTTTCTTGTTGTGGATTTAAGACATTGTACACAATTTCAGCGACCATCTGTGGGTCATACCCGTTATCGAGTGCTTGTACAACTTCTTGTACCACTTGTGCTGCAGTGTCATAAGATTTTTGTTTCTTATCTTGTTCAATTCTAGCAAGAATCACATCTCTATTTGGTGGGTTAAACGCTTTGACCATATCCTCTGCAGATACAATTTGAATATCTGGAGAATATTGTAGTTGCCATTCAGAAAGCATTTGCATTGTGTCTCGACGAGATTGTTCTGTATGACGAATTTTTTTCACAATGTTTAAACTGAAGTCCCACGCTAAGTCTTGGAATTCTTCTGATTTAAAAGGTACATATTCAAACTCTGCATCACTATTTGGGTTTGTATCTTTCATTCTCATTACACGATTATCTGTGTAATATTCAATCGCATTCAACAATAAAAGATAACTAAGTTTTTCAATAAACTGTTCAAATAGTGTATATTCGTCTTGGTCTCCTACAAGCGCGCGCTCAATCATTGAGTTCACACCGCCAGTTGTCTGAACTGAGCGTGAACTTTGGCCGGTTGCGAAGTCTGTCATTCCTGTAAAGTCTTCAATGTCTGCTTTTAAGAATTCAATGTAAGCAAGCAGTGTTTGTGGAATATCTGCAACATCCACATTACGGATGACATTGGCTAGGTCTGGTGATTTGGATAAATACACAAGACCAAACGCGTTACCATATTTAGAAATGATACGCGGGTCAATCCCTGCGCCTTCAAAAACAATCTTTTGTGGGTTTTGGTATAGAGTTGCAAGGGTTCCGATGATGGATTGCACTTTATTTATCATCTTGACATTTGGTAAGATGAGTTGTGCATCACTGATTCCCCAGAAATCTTGGCGTTGTTTGTGTTGTCTAAGGATGACAAAAGGAAATAAGTTAGGTTTTATCCCTTCAACTTTTTTAATGACAACACCGTCTGCAACCGTTGTCACATCAATACGAAATCCACCATCATCTTCAACAATTTTCTCATAAAAAGTAATTAAATCGACAATGTGGTCTTGATAACTTGAATAATCACGGTTTTGAAAGATTTCACCGCGGTCTTGCTCACTTTGCATACCGTATGCGGTGACTTTTCTGTCTTCTTGAAACTTTTTCTTGTATTTTTTATCAATAGAAGGGTCCGCAAGGAGTTGTTCTTTCGTTGTTCTAACAAAAGTACCACAATACATTGCTTCTTCTAAGTCAAAAGCCGACGGGTCAACGAAAAATGTGGAAGGTTCTATCTCTTTGACAAGCACTTCCCCTTGAAAAAGGTGTCCTCTTGTTCCACCAATGTAGTTTTCATCCCATCCGACATACAAAATACCTGTACCTAAGAGTCTAGAGGTACGAATTGCGTCTAACATATGGTATTTGACATTCAATTTGTCCCACAATTGCTCATAAAAGCGTTGAAGCATCCAAATTTGAGCTTCATTTTCTGGTGCAAGAGGTTTAAGCTCCCCTAAATACTCTTCTAACATCAACGCACCGGTCTTATAACGCTTGACTTTACTAATATAGTTAGAACTTGGGCGTGGAATCCACGAAGGCATCAC
>Ga0196905_1000895_pt1 | contig 11808 bp, 6 predicted proteins | sample CB_VirMetaG_3_FD_169098 | JGI IMG/M metagenome (GOLD analysis project Ga0196905, IMG submission 169098) | Freshwater to marine saline gradient viral communities from Chesapeake Bay - CB_1508_1S Viral MetaG (v3) (version 3) | ecosystem: Environmental > Aquatic > Marine > Coastal | place: USA... | reverse complement strand
TATCTTGCTATGTCTCCTGCTGGTTTTGCTGACTTGTATGCAATCAACGAGTTCGCATCTTCTGACTTTGTTGGACCGCAGAATCTGCCATATGCTGGCGGCATGACAATGAAAGAGTTCTTGGGCTTCAAGATTTTCTCAACGTCTGCTGTTGCTGGTGGTAAGAACTTTGCATACCACACAACTGCCGTTGGACTTGGTATTAACTCTGACGTTCAGACAGAAGTTAACTATGTTCCAGAAAAAGTTTCACATCTTGCAACCTCTATGATGTCAATGGGTGCTGTCGTTATTGATGACGATGGTGTCTTTGAAGTCCTAGACAATAACTAAGGAGTTAGAAAATGGCTTTTAGTGCAAGTGGACTAACTCGCGTTGGTGGTGACTCAAACGGTAGTCTTTGGATGTACACATCTGCTGATCCTATCGCAGATGTAAATACAGCGGGTTATTTCAATAACGCAGCAAATATGCTTGCTGTTCGTGATTTGATTGTTGTCCGTGATACAAACGTTCCGACTACAAACTTTGTCACTGTTTTGTCGAATACTGGTACTGTGGTTGACGTATCTGATGGTACGGCTGTTGCAGAAACAGACGGCGACTAATAAGGGAATGGGGGCTTCGGCCCCCATACTGCCATGCCAACGATAGCAAACACACCATTATTAATTTGTTCGAGAGCATCCCTCCTGATTGGCGGTGATGCTATTTCTTCATTTAGTGACTCTACTGCCGAGGCAACGGTTGCTAATGCTGTATATGAGGATATTGCTCAGGGTCTTTTGACCAGCACAAGATGGAGGTTTGCATCTAAACAAGCGCAGCTTACCAGAAATGGCACTGCACCTTTAACACGCTGGGATGCTTCTTATGCGCTGCCAGCAGACTCTTTGATGATTTCAGTCATTACAATCCAAGACCTGCCAATTGAATATGATATTTATGAAGGCAATGCGTTTTGTGATGCAACAACAACTGATACTGTGATTGCTGATTATATCTTTAGAGCGGATGAGGCTAACTGGCCTTCTTATTTTATTACTGGTGTTGAGCTATCTGTTGCTTCAATGCTTGCTATGTCTGTTGCTAGGGATGCTTCATTGGCAACTGCTTTTGAGGAAAAGGCAGAGCGCCAACTTATAAAGGCAAGGCGTCTGGATTCACAACAACAGACCACCAGAAAACTCCACACATCGAGGTTTATTGCTGAAAGGCGTAGTTGATGCAAAAAGTTAGAGTTGCTCAGAACAGCTTTCAGTTTGGAGAAGTCAGTGATTCATTAGTAATGAGAACTGATACTGCGGTGTATCCTGCATCCGCGCAGCGCGTAGAGAACATGGTGGTTACTGCGGAAGGCTCTTTGAAAAAAAGATACGGCCTAAAACATATCTATGACTATGGATTAAGATATGTTGCTTCTGATGGCACTGGCACTGCCGATGACGATGGTATTACCCTTTTATTTACAAATGACGGATCAACAACAAACATGCCATTAGATGGGGTTTTTGTTTCTGGAGGTGTAGCTTCTTTTGGTGACGCTGGAAGATTTATTACATTTTATATTGAAAACAATGCTGCTCCTGGATTTGGTCCCCCTGCTGGACTTCTTGATGTAACAATTACAGGTACAGATATATATGGATTAGCTCAAACAGAAGTTATTGAATTAGATGATGGTAGTAGTGTTCTTAGTTATACAAGCACTAAATCCTTCAAGACTGTAACTGCTGTTTCGATAAACACCGCACCCACAAACTTTAACTTAAAAGTTGGTGTTACCGCTACGCTTGATTATATAAACAAAGAAGAACAATCTCATTTGTTCCCTTTTGTTTTTGATCAGAATGAAGAGTATATTATATCTGTAGAGCATTTAAGGGTAAGATGCTTTCGACTTTTAACAGATGGCACAGTAAGTCTTGTAGCTACTCTTACTCAAGATACGAGCGCAGCCGCTTTGCCATTCGATGAAGATTACTTAAAACAATATACAGCAACGCAGCGCGGCGATGTCATGTGGATATGCCATCCATTGTTTGCACCTAGACTGCTAACAAGAACGAGCCTTACAACATTTGAACTTAGCACTTACACCTTTGATCAGCGACTAGATAACAGCGTTACGTTTCAGCCTTACTCTAAGTTTCAAAGTCAAGGGGTAACACTTGATCCTAGTGCAACAACTGGCACTGGAATTACATTAACAACCAGCACTGCTTATTGGGATACCACAGGGACACAAACTGCTGGAAATTATTTGGACTCTTTGCACGTTGGAGTAACGGTAAGATATAGTGGGAATGAAATTACAATAACCAGTGTTCAATCTGCTACTCAAGCAACTGGCGATGTTGTTGATGAATTATCAACGCGGTTATCTGTTTTGAATCCACTTCGTACTATTGATGGCAGTGCAACTGTAGAAGTTACTATGTTGGCTCATGGTTTTTCTGGTGGCGAAAGTATTACTATATCAAATGCTTCTTCTGTTGGTGGTATTAATACTGGTCAATTAAATGGCGCTCGAACTGTAAATGGTATTATTGACGAAAACACCTTTACATTTACTGCGGGTGGATCGGCATCTTCTGCTGCGGATGGTGGTGGTTATGTAACAATTACAACGCATTCACCTACAGCAAATTGGGATGAGCAATCATTCTCAGCAAAACGAGGATACCCTGCTGCTGTTACCTTCCATGAAAACAGATTGGTTTACGGTGGTACAATAGCTGAACCTGATGCACTTTGGTTTAGTAAGATTGGGGAATACTTTAACTTTGATGTTGGTGAGGCTGCTGATGCGGATTCTATCAATCTTATTGCAGCAACAGGCGATGTGAATGAAATACGGTATTTGATTTCCAATCGTGACTTGCAAGTGTTTACCGCGTCAAGCGAACTCTATGTGCCAACGTATCTTAACCAAGCAATCACGCCAACAAATGCCCAGATTAGAAAGCAAACACCATTTGGCACTGAGTTTGTAAAGCCAGTTGAAATTGATGGGGCTACAATATTTTGTGAGTTAAACGGCAAGATTATACGCGAGTATCTTTATACCGATGCAGAGGATGCGTATAGCTCTGTTGCTATTTCTACGATTGCCTCTCATTTAATTAATACTCCAAAGTATGCTGCTGTTGCGCACAGTGGTTTTGGTTTGCCAGATTCTTATGCTGCATTTACCATGACTAATGGTGAAATGGTCTTGTTTACTTCGAACAGAGCGGAGCGCAGAGCGGCTTGGACCAGAGTAACAACGGCTGGAACCTTTGGTTCTGTTTGCGCTATTGAGGATCGTATATTTGCTAATGTGTATGACTCAGATGGTAACTTGCAACTCTGTGAGTTTGATACTGAAGTTGGCTTAGATTTCTGGCTATATAACTCTATTACTGAAGCAAGTTCTAATCTTTCTAATGCAAGTTATGATTCTATTGCATTAGACATTTCTGCACAAGATGCTACTCCAAGCGGTTTATTTTTTAAACCAGATGGAACTAGACTTTATATAACTGGAACAACTGATGATAATGTTGATGAGTTTAGTCTAAGTACAGCTTGGGATTTATCTACTGCATCACTTGTACAAACATTGACAGGAATGGGTTCTAATCCAAATAATTTATTCTTTAAATCAGATGGAACAAAACTTTATAGTGTTAGAACTGCTGTGATTAGTGAGCGCACTTTATCAACAGCATGGGATATTTCTACGGCTGCTGCGGAAGTAACTTTTTCGGTTAGTATCTTTGATACATCTCCAAGCGGGTTATTTTTCAAGCCAGACGGGACAAAAGTTTTTATAACGGGAGTTTTAAATACTTCTGCATTTGAATTTACGTTGTCCACAGCATGGGATATTTCTACAGCTTCATACTCTCAAACCTTAGATTTAAGTTCACAGCCTTATGATAGTCCTTTAGATGTAAAATTTACTTCTGATGGAAAGAAAATGTTTATATTGGGAACATTTTTATCTCCTTCTTCTGAAGATTCTGTTTATCAATATTCATTATCTACGGCTTGGGATATATCCACAGCATCATATGATAACATTTCTTTTTCTGTAAATAGTCAGGGATCAACTGGACAAGCCATATTTTTTAAAAGCGATGATTTAAAAATGTATTATGTTGATTCAGGTAATGCTAGAATTTATCAATATTCAACGCCAACGCATCTTATTGATGTAAGTTCGGTGTATACTTCTGGGGATTCTGTTGATGTAATAGCAATCAAGAACTCTACTCAGTATTCTCTTGGTGCATTTACTGTAAATGGAAGCAATCAGGTTGATCTTTCTGCATACTCTGCTGAGAATTACACTCATGCTTATGTGGGTAAGAAGTACACAGCGAAGATAATTACAAATGCGGTTGATGCTTCTATGGGTGGTGGACCTGCAACTGGAACACCAAGAGGTATTACCAATATTGTTTTGGACTTAAAGAATGCAAACTCAGTTAAGGTAAATAGCAGAAAGCCTTCAATGGCTGCTGGATTTACTGGTAAGAAGGAGTTTCGTTCTTTGGGGTATAGTCGTGATCCGCAGATTACGATTGAACAAGATGATCCGCTTACTATGCAAGTAAATGGAATAGTTACGGAGTTAATAGTTTAATGGCACTTGATCCACTTTCTGGCGCAGTATTTTTAAATCCAGCACTAGCAGCGCCTTTAGCTCTAGCGGGTACTGCTGTAAGTGTTTTGGGCACAGTAATGGCTGGTAAGGCTCAACAAGAAGAAGCAAAGCTCAATGCGTTTCAAATGCAAACGCAAAAAAAGGAAAATCAAGTTACTGCAATGCAGCAAGCCAGAGCAAGGCGTGAGGAATATGATCTAGCAACTTCTGCAAACCTTGCCGCATTTGCGGCACAGGGTCGTGATATTGGGGCTGATCGCAGTGTTGAAGCATTCTTAAGAAGGCAGGAAGAAATAGCTGGTCAAGACCTTGGTAGGATAGCGCGTCAAACAAGAGCAGAAGATTTACGCGCTGATATGATGGCTATGGCTGAGAAACGTCGTGGTCGCAATGCTCTTTACTCCTCTCTGTTTAGCGCGGTTGGTACTATGGCAGAGGCTGGTTATCAGTATCAAAAAGTTAAAATTCCTGCTACGGGAAAGCGTTTAGGCGGTGGTGGTAAATAATGGCTGTAATTAGACAAAGAACCCAAATCTTTAATCAGCCAGTCGGAGTTGTTCGAGCCGATGCTGGTGCAGCTTCAGTAGGCCAAGCTATTAGCCAAGCGGCTGGAACAATGGCTAACCTTGCATTTAGGGATGCAGCAAGGGCTGCTGAAAAGAAGGGTGTTGATGTTGCTCTTGCGGCTGAACAGGAAAAGCTAACAACTATTGACCCTACAACTGGCAAACCAGAGGCATATAAAGCACCACAAGGATTTGGACAGATTGCTGCTGAAGCCTATCAGCGTGTTATTGACCAGCGTTTTGAGGACTCAATAAATACTGAAATGCAGCTTAAAGCAAAAGAGCTTGCTTTAAAATATCAGTTTGCTCCTGAGTCTTATGACGAAGCTATGAGCGATTACATTGGTCAGATGTCTAATAACTCTGGCGGTAAGTATGAGGCTTACATTGAATCTACTGGCGCTAAGTATCTGGCTCTTACAAAATTAAATATTCAAGAGAAGGTTGTTGCTAGAGCGAGGGCAAATGCTTCTTCTCAGCTTTCTCTTTCTATTTCTAATAATCAAGATGAAGCTATGTCTGCGGCTGCGGCTGGTGACTTTGAATCTGCTATAGCAATTAAGAATAAGAATGTTGGTGCTGCGGGTGATGGTATTGCTTCTGCGCTTCCTAATTTTAATGCTGGTGATGATCAGCGCGTAGCAAATGGCTATGATAAAGCTATTGCTCTTGGTGGCATTGACTACCTTATGAAACAAACAGCTACGCCAATGGAGCGTAGTCAGCTTATTGCTTACCTTCAAAGTGGTGGAACTAAAGGAATTGCTTTAGATGAAGCTGAAGTTAAGAAGGTTCTTGAATTTATTAATCCTAGCGAAAAGCAAGCAATAATTAATTACGCTTCTGGTGTTTCTTCTGATTATGATGCTGCTTATGCAGATGAGCAAAAAGCAATACAGGCTAGTGTTGAAGAGCAAGCTAGAATTGACTTTCTTAAGTTTGAAGAATCTGTAGATACATTTTCTGATATTTCAGCTTATGTAGCATATAATACAACTGAGGGCATTGATCTTTTTGGTCCTCACCCACCAATTGCAATTAACAGTGCCTTTAATACAATAAAAAATCATTACAAAACATTAGATCAAGGAACTGAAAAAATTCCTGGATTTCAAAAAAATTATGAATCTGGTGTTTATGGTAAAGATGCAAGAGTTGCGGCGGGTCGTTTAAGAGAAGAGCGCAATAATGCAAAGTTAAAATTAATAGAGCCATTCCTTACAGAGCTTGGACTTGAGGAGAATATTGACTCTGCAAAGGCTGCGCTTCAAAATCCTAACTATAGTCGAGAGCTTTTAACCCCAAGACAAAGAAGCATCATTGATGAGCTACACGCTTCTGACTTCTTAGATAATCAAGAAATAAAAGATAAAGCCCAGTCTATTCTCAACTCAGGAAAAGATTCTCTTAAAGAAAAAAGAGACAATAGAATCCTAGAGCTTGATTTAACAAGAGAAGTTTCAAATGCAATAACGCGCGGAGTTACGCCTGACGTTTACTCAAATCTTGAGAAAAAGTTGCGAGCTAATGCTTTTGCTTTGACTGCCACTGATATTGATGGTCTTCTTTCTTCTATGCGTAAATCAATGGCTAAGAATGAAGTCACTGGTTTTATTGCACAGGGAGCATCTTCTGCTCAGTTAAATAACTTGAACTTGTATGTAGCAACAGATGGCAAAGATAGAGATCAGCTTTCTGATGCGACTATTGCTGTTGGCGATGCTATCTTAAAAGTAACAACACCAGAAGATAAAGAGGCGGTTTTATCAGATATAAACTCTCTTAATGTAAGAGTTAAAGAACAAGAGAAACAAAGAGAAGATCAACTGGAAGAAGTTAATCGAAGTGTAAGAATCCTTTCTGGAAATGGTAACTCTAATATTGCTAAAGACAGACAGGCTACTGACACAATTCTGGATAGGGCGAAACTTCCTGTTGAAAACTTTTCATCTTGGACTGATGCACAAAAGAGTTTGTATCTTCCTATTGTTGGCAGTGCTGTTTCTGATCGTCTTGTTGATGGCTTAAAAGCTATAACAAGTGGGCAGTTTAACACAAATGCTCAGTCGTTTATATCTTTATACAATGCTTTGCCAAAAAGTGCTTTTGGAGATTCTATTTCTTTTGATGATCGTGCTTTTTTAAATGATGTTATTAATCTTTCTAGGGATACAGAAACGCCCATAGCTGAGATTGCGGTTAATCTTAAGAAAATGCAGCTAAGTGAAGCTGGCAGACAGAATAGATCAAATCAATTGGTCAATAAAAAGGGTGAAAAGATTTCTTTAATTTCTGTTGCTAATAAAATTACAAAGAATGATCCAACTTTAGCTACAGAAATAAAAACTACGCTAGATTATTATCTTCTATCTGGCGCTTCATTAGAGGTTGCCAAAGAAAAAGCACAAAGAATTTTAGATGAAAAATATATTGCATCGGAATATATTGCCGATCCTGCATTGCCTATGGGTAATGTATCAAAATCAAGGCACTCATTAGAGAATTATTTTAAAGGTGATGATGAAGCAAGGATTGCTTTTCTTTCTGCGGTAAATAGGCAGCTACCAAAAAATATTGAGATTGATGGTGAGATTGTTTCTTTTGCCCTTGGTGAAATTGATGAATTACCAGTTGCGTCATGGGAAACAGACACAAGACCAGAGCAAAATATAAAACAAATTAAGTTAGTTCCAGTTCCAGTTGGTAGTGATGTTTTTTATCAGGCTTATTTTATTGATAAGAACAATGAATTAAGACCTTTGATTTATAGATCAGACTCACGAGGCAAACCCCTTAGGACTGAAGAAGAAGTTCTTAAAGCAGAGGGGGGTCAGCTTTGGCTGCCAACATTTAATAAGAATGATATTTCTGATTATTACGATGCAAAGGCTGCTGAGTTAGAAGCAGAATTAAGAAAAGAAAATGAGCAAAGGCAACAGCTTATAGAAGGTCAGAAAAGATTGGACAAAGTTCCTAGTGCAATTCTTACTTCTCCGTTTGGTGGTTAAATGCAAAATGGTTTAGATATAGTCAGAAGTCTTGAGGCTGGTACGCGAGTAGCCCCTTCTCCTGAGATTGATTTTATAGATACTGTTAAGGCAAGCCTTGCTTATAAGTACAATCCTGTTCTGAATTATCTTGAAGAGCAGTCTCGCTTTCCAGATGTTCCAGAAGATGGTTACAGAGCAATTGATAATATTCCTGAGAATCTAAAGCCATTTGGCTCTTATCTTCTTAGGGCGACAAATCAAGAGCATATGGATTATCTTATCGGTAATTTAGAGGCTGGATTTAAAACTAGAGAAACTTTAGCTCAATCTGGTTTCTTTGCTCAATTTGCTGCTGAAGTATTTGATCCTATTAATTATGTAGCAATACCTTTTGCCCCTGCCGCTACATTCGCTAAAACGGCTGCTAGAGGCGCATTAGCAACTGGTGCAGTAGTTACTGCCCAAGAAGCTGTTAGGTACCCTCTAGACCCTCTAGCAACGCCAGAAGAGGCTGCTATTAATATTGGTTCTGCTGCATTGATTGGTGGCGCTCTTTCTGGGCTTGTAACTATCCCAATGCAAAGAAGACTTGCTGCACAGCAAGACGCACAAATTGAAATAGATAATCTAAGAACTGCAATCTCACCAGAAGGTGAAGAGCCAGAAGGCAAAATAGCTCCAAGTTTATTTACAGATTCTTGGCTTTATAAAGGTGTAACTACACCAGTAAAGCGGATTCTTACAAACGACAACATTCCTAACTCTGTAAAGCTAACAACACTAAAGATTGCCAATGACTCAGGCATTTTGCTTGCAGCCAATAAGCAAGGTCAAAAAATAGGAAACTCAGTTTACCAAAATGCAAAGCTGCTCGAAGGCGAATGGATTAGAGTATATGATGAAACACTAAACATCTGGGGCGAAAGCACTGGCAAAGGTGTTGTAAATCCCCTTGATTACACCTTTAATCGTAAGAGCTTTGAGACTTGGCTTGAGGGTGTTGATAGCAAGGCTATGCGTGGCATTGCGCCAGCCGATGACTTTGAAGCTAGAGCAATGGCAAGTCTTAATAAGTTTTATGAGAACTGGGAGCAGCGCCTTAATGAGCAAGGATTAATTGGCTCTGCGCCTTACTATGAGAAATTTATTATTGGTCGTGAAAGACGAATAGAAGATGCTCAAAAGCGTTTACAAACTGCTAGATCACCTGATTATATTGCCAGATTAGAAGCGCAGGTTCGTCGTTACTCTGATGAAGTTACTGAAGCTAGAGCAATCCTTGATGACATTAAGGAAGCTGGTCCTGTCCTACCTCCTAATGAAAAACTATTTCGTCCTAGATATTGGGATCAGGATGCAATTAAGGCAAACTTAGAAGACTTTAAGCGGATTCTAACAGAATGGTACACAAAGAATCCTTCTGTAATTGTTCGCGGTAAAGACGGTAAATCTTCTAGGGTAATGCTAGATACTTCTGAACAGGCGATTAGAGGGCGCGTTGATGAAACTGTTGATACTATTCTTGGGATTAAGGACATCCTAGACCCAGAAATAGGATATTATGGTGCTGGCAAATCAAAGCACTTTAAGCACCGCTTGGTAGATATACCGAATGAACTTGTTTTGGATTATATTCAAACAAATCCAGTTGCAGTTATGAAGGCATACACTCAGCGTACAGGCGCTAGATATGAGTTTGCGCGTATGTTTGGCGGCGATACAATTGATGATGTTTTGGATGATGTATTCAATCAAATGATGGATGCTGGTAAAACACAAGCGCAAGCACATGCTGCTATGAAAGATATGCGCCATCTTTATAAGCGTGTTATTGGTGGCTTGCTACGTGATCCTGACAGTCGTAGTCAAACTACAGCTAGAATATTACGCAACCTTGCACAGCTAAACTATCTTGGTTCTGCTGGAATTTCTACAATGACTGAACCAGCTAAGATTATGATGGAACATGGTTTAGGGCCAACATTCCGTGGTTTGTTTTCTATAATGAAAAATAACCAGCTAAAAATGGGCGCTAAAGAAGGAAGACTTGCGGCTGAAGGTATAGATAATCTTATGAACTCTGCGCATCTGCGTCTTGTTGATGATGTAAATAACAATCCATTTAGGTCTGATATTTTAGACAGAGCTAAAAGTCCGTTTTATCTTTTAAATGGTCTTGGTCCTATTACTAAAATCTTCAAAGACTTTGACGCTATGATGCGCTCTCATACTTTGATTGATTACTCAGTGCGCTGGACTCAAGGTAAAGCAACAAAGCAAGAGCAAGAATATCTCCTTAGATATAATATTGATTTGGAAGACGCTAAGAAAATTGCCAATGCACCATGGCAAAAGTCAGAAGCTGGCTTTTACATGGCAAACACTGAAGCATGGACAAACACCATTGAGTTTCCTGCGACAACAGCCGATGTTATTTCTGGGCCAACAAATACTTTTGATGGAGACAGATATAAACCAGCCTTCTACAGAGAAACAGAAAACAAAATATACATTGATGAAGAACACATTATAGAAGAAATGTGGCCTGAGCGTGGTTGGGAAAATCCCAGAACCGAAGGCGTAAAGCCAATTAAAAAAGGCATAATTAATAGCCCAGAAGATTATGTAACCTTTGTTAAAATGCACGAAATTATGCACTCTTTAAACAGGCCCAAAGCTATGGGCTTTGATATGAGAAAAAAAGCAGACAAGGTTGCATATGAGAATGCAATAAATGATTTAGCTGTTGCCGAAATAGAAAAGCAAGCAAGGGTCGATCCAGAAACAGTACGCACATTCCGTAATGCTCTTAGCTCTGGAATTATGAATACAATCTTAATGGGTACACCTGCTGATAAGCCAATAATTACGGATGGTATTGTTTACATTCCTATGCGTGTTGCTCGTCAGTTTGGAATGAAAGAGGACAAAGAATTTAAGGGGTATGCTCGTATTGAGAATGCTCTTCTTGGCTTACCCTTCCAGTTCTATAGTTATAGCTTTGCTGCTTTGAACAAGATTACTGCTGCTTATGGACATGGACAGTTAAAGAATCAGTGGATTGGTACTGCTATGTCCATAGGTCTTGGCTATATGGTGTTGCAATATAAAACACCTGACTTTGTTGAGATGGAGTTTCAAGATCAGTTTGCTAGAGCATTTGATTACTCAGGTGTTGCTGCTCTTTACTCTGATATTTTCTATACTGCTATGTCTACTAGCTTGGCGTTGGGTGGGCCAAACATTACTGCTGGTGTTCTTCAGCCAAGATTCCCACAAGAACCAGACGCATTAGAAGCTGCTACTGGTGTTCTTGGTGCTGGTCCTAGTATTGGTCTTGATTTAGGTCGTGGTGTTTATGATCTAACAACAGGTAATATTGGAGAAGGGACTAAGCAAATCATTCGGAATCTGCCTTTTGCGCGAATGTGGTTTTGGAAAGGCAAGATGAATGAGCTTACAAATATGATCGAAGGTGAGCTTGATGATGGGATTGGCTTTGGTCGATACTAATTTGTGCGTTGATATTTCTTTGTTTTTATACAACAAGGAAGCAAATAGGAGATAAACATGGCTGTTCAACCAAACTTTAGAGGTA
>Ga0196905_1000894_pt1 | contig 11811 bp, 10 predicted proteins | sample CB_VirMetaG_3_FD_169098 | JGI IMG/M metagenome (GOLD analysis project Ga0196905, IMG submission 169098) | Freshwater to marine saline gradient viral communities from Chesapeake Bay - CB_1508_1S Viral MetaG (v3) (version 3) | ecosystem: Environmental > Aquatic > Marine > Coastal | place: USA... | reverse complement strand
AGAGAGAGATAAGATAAGAGACCAGTTAAAAAGGGAAATAGATATAAGAAAGAAAGAGAGAGATAATGCCTATAAAGCAGAAGATTTATTTAAGAAAAAAACCAGCGATAAACTTAAATCTGCTAATGTAGGGTTTTTAATATCTAAAAGTAATAATCCCTTCCTATTTGACTTATTTACAAAAGAAGGTAGAAATAACTACATTAAGAATGCTAAGGACGCTATGGAGAAAAACTTTTTAGAAAGTGGAGTTAAAAAAATAGATACTAAATTAGAAAGATTAGCACAATCTATTAAAGATAAGAGAAATAGAAGGATATTAAAACAGATTAATATTAAGAAGAAAACTTTTACGGAGGTTGCTAATGGTGTTAAGGTAGATTATATCTTTGACTTTGAGGATTTTAATAATGACCCATCATTAATTAACCAAATGGTAGTGAATGTAAGAAGAGTAATTGATAATACTAAATATCTACACCCTAACGCCAAATTCCAAATAAGAATGAGTAGTGAAGAAGACCCTAATACTGATAGATATGCTTTTAGTCTTCCTCGCTTTGAGAATTATACTACTAATGAAGCATTAGATATATTAGGAGATAAACTAGAAAGAGCATTAGAAGAATATGATGAAGAAGAAGATGAAAGATTTAACTTTATAACAATAAGTATAAGTTTTCTAATAGAACCTAATATAATTATGGGTAGTGGAGGTCATAAGACATTACAAATGGCGAATGATATATGGTATATTAAAGGCACTACATCTAAATCTAACTGCTTTTATAGGTCAATAGCATTTATAAGAATATTAGAAGACTTAAATAATAAAGTGGAAGAAGCAGAAAAATTATTAGGTGAAGATGAAACCCTATTAATAAATAAAATAAACGATAGAGCAAAAACCATTAAGAATAGATTAAAAGATATTGAAAATATAAGTAGAAAAACTACTACCGAAGATGATATACAAAAATGGGTAGATAAAAACTATAATGGTGGAGGTAGAGGTTCTAATAACAAATGTGAAGTAGTAATTTATAATTCTGTTTTCTGTAAGGTTAAAACAATTAGACCTAATGGATATACAAAAGGTAAATTAAAAACTTATGAGGTTTGGATTATTAATCACCACTTCATACCACTAATAAGATGGAGTGATATATCTAATATAAAAGAGATATGTTTAAGAAAAATAAATATTGATAAGAAAAAAGAAGAAGAAAAAGATAATACTAATGAGTTAATAGATAAGAAAATTGCTTATGAGATAGAAAATATGGATGATTTCTATGAGTGGGTAAAAAATACTTATGATATTAGTGAGTTTAAAACTAAAACCGAAGAAAATAAGTATATTGGTTGGTATAAACATACATTTAAGAATGATACTAATAAAGTAAGAAGACAAATAAATCCTATGATTAATAAGATTGCTACTTATGACTTTGAAGCAACCCCTAATGGGAATAATAATGTATTTATAACATATAGAGCATCAATATCTTATAATGTATTAGATGAAGAAGATAATTTTATTAAGATAGAAACTAAAACCTTTGGAGGTAAGGGGTGTATTGAGAAACTTATGATGTGGTTATATCATAATAGAAAAATGTTAAGTGGATATACACTATACGCTCATAACGCCGGTAAGTTTGATTTACTACTAATATTAGGTGAATATCTATTACAAAATGATAATTATTGGAAAATAGATACAGAGAGTTTAATAGTATTAAATGGTGCTTATCTAAATCTTATTATATTTAATGAAGATGAAGAAGGGACTTATACATTAGGATTAAGAGATAGTTATAGATTACTCCCAGCATCATTAGATAAATTATGTAAGGAGTTTAATGTAGAACATAAGAAATTAAGTGGTTCAGTAGATTTTAATGAGATGAATATATCTAATTGTTTTGGTGGATATGTTAAAGATAAAAAAGTATTTAGTAGTGATTTATTTAGATTAGAATTAGGTAATTATGTCTATTGTAATTGGGATACTATTGGACTATTAGAAGTAATGAATAAGTTTAAAAATGAAGTATATGAGAATATGGGGGGTATTAATATTACTAATTGTCTAACTGGTGCTTCATTAAGTAAGAAAAATTACTTTCTATCCTATTATGATAGTAAGAGTATGCCTATCTATTCTATGTGTGAGGAGTTTGATACATTTTGTAGAAATGGATATTATGGAGGTAGAAATGAGGCATTCTATATAGGAGAATATAATAAAAAGTTATACTATAATGATTTTACCTCATTATATCCGGATGTAGGTAGAAATAGATTACCTTATGGAAAACCCAGTAGAATTCCAAAAGAGCAAATAGATAGATGGAATTATAGATATAAAAATAAGAAGTGTAATAACCCTCTTTTAGGTATAGTTAAAGTTCTTGCTAAAACTAAAAATAAAGACTTATTACCTCTTCACGCTATTAAGAAAGATAGTAAATTACTATTCCCTATTTTTGAGAAACCTACTGAGATATATTTATGGTATAATGAATTACTATATGGTATGTCATTAGACCAGTATGAGTATGAATTATTAGATGGTATTATATTTGGAGAACCTCGTAAGGGTATTAAAAAGAGTGAAAAAGAGACATTTTGGAAAAATGGTGTATTAAGCAACTTCTTTAATGACGCCTTTGAGAAAAAAGGTAAGGCAAAAGCAGAAGGGAAATTAGCACTCGCTCAATGTTATAAGATTGTTGCTAATAGTGGATATGGTTTTTGGGGTCTTAATGCTCGTGGTGATAATAATGAAGGTAGAGATGGTATGGAGATATTAAAGACTGATGATAGTAGTTTTTGGGAGTTATTAGATAAGGGGTTTGTTAGTAATGCTAATAAAGTAGGTAAATATACCTTAGTAAGAACTTCTAAACCTATGCCTATTAAAGATTTTAATGTTGCTATTGCTACTGCGATATGTAGTGAGGCAAGAATTAAGATACATAAGTTTATGAGTGCTATTAAGAAAGTAGGTAATATACTCTATTGCGATACTGATAGTTGTATAAGTGATGTAGATATGACTAAATATCCTAATATAATGAGTGAATTTTGTTGGGATGGTAATGGAGATGATTTAGGTAGTATGAAAAATGAAGCAGTAGAAAAATTAGAAAAATATTTTAATGATAAGGTAATGAAAGAAAATCCATTATTAGATGAAGTATTAGATAAACCTATTATTAAGAAAAAAGTTAAGGAACATATGAAAAAACAATTAGAATTAGATAAAGGTGATTATTATTTTGATAAGGGTATAATTGCTGGGTGTAAGCAATACTGCTTACATAAGACTACATATGACGGAGGGCATATTGAGGCATCTGCTTCTAAGGGTGTATGTAGAAAATTAAATTATAGTGATTTCCACCACTTATTATATGGTAGTAAAATGGAAGAACAAAAACAATATGAGGAATTAATTAAGAAAGAAAAACCGGATTGGATTGCTCCAGAAGGATTTAGACTATATGAAAGACAATTCCAATTTAGAAGTAGTTTAATAAGTCATATTGAAGGTGATATGGAGATTGTTAAGACACCAGTAGATAAAGCAATGAGAATTAACTATCTAAAAGGTTTATGTCAAGGTAGTAAATTAATAGATGGTGTAAATAATAAGGGGTTTGTAAGTCCATTAATCATACCCTAAGGTCTGCTTCGCTCATATAGTTTTATAGATAGTTAAATACTTATATATCCCTTTGGGTTTTGTAATCTTATGATAATAATTAGATACATCATAAATATTGCTATTAGTTATATATGCTACTTCTTTTAATGTATTACATTCTATATTCTTATAGAATTTTTTTTTCTCAATATCATAATATATTTGGACTATCCAAAGACTATTTGTTCTCGCCATATCGCAGATACTTTTAGTTATATATATTAAGATATATAAAAATTTTTAATTATAAACGATAGAAAAATATATATCTATAAGTATAAAAAGAATGCCTAGTGAGATGTTAAAAAAAGCGGTAAGTGATGGACTAATTACTCAAAAGCAGTATGATAAACTACCGGAGAAATTACTAAATGCTATTGTTGCTTCTAAACAGAATAAGCAAAGCACCCCTAGCGGTAAGAGTAATAGCACTAAAAAAAAGAAAAAGACTACCAAAAAGAAAAAATAAATTACTTATAATATAATAAGATGGCGAGAGGAGGTTATAAAGCACCGGATAGTAAAAAATTACCCAAAGGGACTAAGTGTTTTATGAAGTTTAATTCCAAAGGCACACCATATAGAGTTTGTAAAGATAAAAAAGAATTAGAATTTGAGAATAAAAGAGCAAAAGATAATAGAAAGAAAGTTGATATGTTAGAGAAAAGAAAGAAAGAGAATAAAAAATTAGAGTTAGATATACTAAAAAAGAAAGCAGAATTAAAAAAACTTAATAAAGAACTTTCTAAAAAAAAATCTTAAAAATTATATAGACTGACTAATGAGTAAAATTATGTCCCATAATTTACAATCTGCGATGAGTATTAGTGAAGAAAAACTTAATGATTTAGAAGTTAAAAAAACCTCTTTCGGTGTAGATAAAAAAGACCCCTCAATACCTAAACCTCTCCCTAGGACTTATAATCATTTCTTATTGATTACTGCTAAACCTCGGCAAGGCAAGACTACTCTTATGTATTCCTTATTAACTTTTAGAAAGTCTCCTTATTATAGGAAGTTTGATAAGGTATATGTATTTTCGCCCAGTTTAGCAACTTCAAAAGACAATAGATTAAAGAGTATAGCGGAAGACCAAAAGTATATGGAGATGACTGAGGAAAATTTACAAAAAGTATATGATGAGATAGAAGGTAGTGGTGAGCGTATTTTAATCTTAGCGGATGATGTAGTAAATGATGTTAAGAAGAATGTAGGTGTTGCTAATCTCTTATCAAAAATGATGATGAATAGGAGACATATATGCGGTGCTAGTGAAGATGGAGAAGGATGTGGATTAAGTATGTGGATGACTACGCAAGTATTTAATAAGTTGCCTAGACCTCTTAGAGCAACAGCAGATTATCATATTATCTTTAAAACAACAAATAAGAAAGAATTAGATACTATTTATGATGAGATAGTTTTATTACCTAGGGAAACATTTGACGCTATGAATAAGTATGTATTTACTGATAAGCATAATTTTATACTTATTGATACTAATGAGAGATATGATAGAATGTATCATAAGAATTTAGATAAAAGATTAATATTTAATGGATTAGAAGGAGAACCCACTATACCATTAGAGCGTTAGTCTTTGTAATTTGACTATATATGTCTTTGAGTAAAGATTGAGGTATTGCGTATCTTTCGCATAGAGTTAATTTATCTATACTGGTTTTAGCAGCACAACTACCTTTTTTTAATGATAATTTTACATTACTGAAAAAATCAGTAGGTTTTTTTCTTTTATCCTTATATAAACAATAATAAGTTAATTCACGATGGTATTTTGGTAGTTTCTTCATATAAGGAGAACGCCACATACTGCCGTGTGGATTTTCTATTACCCATTTTAATTTAGGATTTTTTCTTAAAAAATACCTAATAATCTCAATAGTTTTATTAAGTATTATATCACCCATTACAGCACTCGGTGCTAATGGTTTCATAGTTTCTACATTTCTTACACGAGGTGCGACCCTATGTTTTGTATCTTTTGTAAGCGCCATATTGGTAAAAGAAGAGCAAGGAGGAGATGCCCATATAAAATCTGGGGTAGGTATTTTCTTATAATCCCATTTAAGTATATCTGTAAGAATATCTGGATTATATTTCTCTTCATTATCTACACTTATTACTTTTCCGTTAAATGCCTTACCAGCACTACCAGTCCCTTTAAAAAGTTCTAACAATAACTTCACCATTTATTATATCTATATATAATAAATATGAGTGAAAATAATGTTATTTTAGAAATAGATAAGATGTCAATAGACCAATTTGCCGGAGCAGTAGTATTAATACTAGGTGCTGTTGGTAGTTTATTATTAGTTATATGGCAGAGCAGATGTGCTTGCCGTTGTAGGATAGGATGTAGTGATAAATGCTATATCTTTGACTGCTCTAGAGACCCACCCCCAATAGATAATGATAAGAATAAAAAAAAAGATAAAGATAAAGATAATGATAAAGATAAAGATAAAGATAATGATAAAGATAAAGATAAATTAGTTAAAGTTGAAAGTGCTGAAACTATTAAATCTTCCAATTCTAGTGAGAATTTAATACCTTAAACGATAAAAATTAAGTGCGTTCTATCTACGAAAAAAAAATATACGAAGATAGTAAAATGAGTAGTAGCGATGAAGAAACTATAACTAGGGTTAAAAAACCTCTTAGTGAAGCGAGATTAAAAGCAATAGAAAAAATGAAAGAAGGTAGGAAAAAACAATTAGAGCAAATGAAGAAAGATAAAGAGAATAAAAAAGAGACTATTAAAACCATTAAGTCTAAACAAAAATCTAAATTAATTGATGAGAGCAGTATGTTAAATAAACTAAGTATGGAAGAATTAGATAAATTAAAAGATATGGCGCTTAATAATAAACCTATTGTAGTAGAACCTATTGAAGAAACTATTGAAGAACCTACACCTACACCTAAACCTAAACCCAATAAGAAGGGGGGTGCCGTTGTTAAGAGTAAAAAAGCAAAGAAAGAAGAATTAAGTGATAGTGAAGATGAAGAGATTATAGTTAATACTCATAACTCTCGTAGGAAACAAAGAAAACCTAAGAAAAGAGTAGTAATTAATAACTATTATGATGATGATGATGAAGATGATGATGAAGATGAAGAAGTAGTAAATAATTTCTACTCAAAGAAAGCTAAATCAACCTCCTCGCGCTTCGCGGAAGTCGGTCCGCGAACCCCTAAAAAAATAATTAAAAAAGTAGCAAGAAAACCTAATACCGAGGTAGTAGAAGATGAAGATGATGAGGAAGAAGATGATGAAGTAAATTATCAATTAAGTTTTAATAATTCTAAAAATATAATGAGTGGTATAAGTTTTAGATAAAATATATTATAAGTTATAAATGAGTGAAATAAATTATATTCCCCCTATAAGTGAGAAATGTTCTAAGCAGAGCAACCCTAGCGGTAAGCAGAGCAACCCTAGCGGTAAGCAGAGCAACCCTAGCGGTAAGCATTTTGTAATAGATATAGATTTTTTAGATAATATAGCGTGTTGTATAGCAGAAAACATACCTACTGAATACCACAAAAAGTTTTTAATAGAACTAAAAGAATATCTTAAATGCGCCAATTTTACTTATTTATCTAGTGAAAGTGATAGTGAAAATCTAAGTGAAGATAGTGGCGATGAATTAATTAATGAAGAAATAGAAGTATCTATTGATGAGAATGGGTTTTACTCAATAAAAGATTTAGATATTAAAGATTGTAATAGGGTTGGAAAAGAAGAAAAAAAATCTAATTAATATTAATTATGAGTGTTGAAAACAATAATGTTAGGACTATTGATGGTCTTAATACTATAAGTTGTGATGTTATAAATATAGTTGAAAGTATAGAAATTAATGGAGATAATGGTGAGAATAACCAAATTATATTAAGTGATGGGACGAGAATTAGATGGGGGAGTATTAGTGATTTAATACAAACTCTAAGTGTATCAGCACCCTTACAATTTACTACTGGTGTAGGATATAATGGGTCAATAGCAAGGACAATAGAAATACCTAACTATTCCATATCAAATGATAAGTTAATATCTTCAACCATAAGTGGTGTAGCATTAGGTAGTGAATTAGCAAATCTTAATGTATCTTCTCCATTATCTTTTAGTGGTTCTCCACCTAATAATTATAATGGAGGTTCAACAAAAACTATACAAATATCTAATGGAGCAATTAGTAATCTTAAACTACAAAATAGCACTATTAGTGGAATATCATTAGGAGATGATTTACCTAATTTATATTTTGGTAATGGTTTATCTGCTATTGATGGGTCTGCTTCCCCAGCAGTCTCTTATAATGGTAGTGAGTTTATAGGATTATCATTAGATTTAGATGGTTCTACTTTATCATTAGGAGTGAATGGATTAAAACTTACTTATAATACTATTAGTGGTATAGCATTAGGAAGTAATTTAGCAGACTTACAATTATACTATGGATTACAATTTCTTAGTGGTTCTTCTTATAATGGGGGAACTGCTAGAACTCTTAATATTCACCTTAAAAGTGGCGGTGGTCTAACTGCTGATGGAACTGGTATTTACTTAACAGAGAATACTATTAGCGGTGTATCCTTAGGAGATGATTTAGAAGACTTAACTGCTGGTGAAGGATTAGAGATGAATACTGGGACTACTTATAATGGGGCAACTGCTAAGACTATTAGTTTATCTCCACCTTATAAAACTATTAGTGATAGAGTAAGTTATGAAGATACTGGTGTTGGTGTTGAGAGATGGTTATATACTTTTAACGCTGGGGATTGGAGACCTAATGATGATAGCACTTATTACAATATTCATATTGAGGATGATAGTGCCTCATTAATGGGTAGAGCGAAAACTGGTCTATCTTCATTAGAAGCAGTAGCAATCCTACAAATCCCTTATGGTTGGGGTTTAGGTAAAGTATATGTAGATTGTAGAGATAGTTTAGGAGTTAATTTGACTAGGAGTTGTTATTTCTATAAGATTTATAATTGGGGTGGGACTGGTTCAACATATTTAGGATTTGCTAATACTAATAGTGAAACTAGTTTTTCATCTTCTTATGGGACTGGTAGTAGTCAATATTCTTTATTGATTAAAGTAATGCTTAGTGCTACAACAGACCATTTAGGAGGTGGATATATTACTCTTACTGCTCCTTCTTAACGATAGTCTTGCTCTGCTTACCGATAAGGATGCTTTGCTTAGAAAAATACTTTTGACAACAACTTTCTTTACCTAAGGTCTGCTCTGCTTTATCTGCTTTATCTTCTTCTTCTTCTTCATCCAAAGACAGCATTATAGGTAATTCTATTATATTCTTAATAAATTCTACTGAGACATACGCCATTTGGTAATACTCATTACATCCTCTATCACACCTACCACCTCTTCCAATAGTAAATTGAGTAGGGTTATAATACCAATAAAAAATCCCATCATCACAATTAAAAATAAATACTATTTGTTTAGTATCACTATCTATTTTTTCTATTTTTGAATAATTAACCATTAAACTATTATATTTATTATGAGGTATTCTTCTACTTTTTATTTCTATTAAGTATTTATCATTCTCAAAATCATAAGGTTCATATTTAGTTAATTTATTTAATTCTCCAAAATATCTTTCTAATATAGGTTTAATCCTATCTTCTTCACTTAGTCCAAATTGTAAGTCTTTATGATATTGGGGGTTATTTTCAATTATCTTATTTTTTCCAAAAGTATCCATTTTACTTATAATATATATAATATTTTAAAAATCTTAACGCACCTTAGAAAATTAAAAAATCTACTTATATATTAAATGAGTGATAAGCGAAGGGTTAATGCTTCTAAGTTAAGTAGAAAACTATTTTCTAAACCACCACAAATAGAAAGTGTTATTAAACAACCTTTAAAAAAGTATAATATTAGTAAGGATAAATTAGGTGATGTAAAAGAATTTAAACCTTTAAGAAGTGATATAGCACCTTATAAATTAAGAGAAGGTGAAGATATTATGTCTAGGAATTTATATATAGACTCTATTGAAAAAGGAGTAAATGAAAAACCACCTAATATGGATGTAATAATCCATCATCAGCACTACCGAGGGGGAGGGTGGAGAGAACCTAAAACTTATGATTATAGTGATTTAAGACACTATAAACAAAGACAAATAGACTTAGGTATAAGAGATGAAAAAGTAGAAGAACAATATGGAGTAACTCGAAGGGGTTTTTATTATCATAGTTTAGATGTAAAAAAATCTAATTTAAAAGAGGGTGATTTTGAAGATTATAAAAGAATGATGTTAAGTAGTGATGCTAAGTTGCCTTTTAGTATTACTAGTGATAAGAGAAATGAATTAGCAAGAGAATTAGAAAGTAAAAAGGATAAAATGACTAGGGCGCAATTAAGAAAATTAGGTAGAGTTATTAGAAGTGGTAAGACCGGACCTATAAGAGCAGAGCGTAAGACAAAAAAAAAGTTTGGATATACTACTCCATTAGAGAGTTTTAGAAGACCCTTAGCAGAAGGATTAAAAGACCAATTTAAGATATGGAATTATTATATGCCTTTAAAAGACCCTAAACAATTAGTCGCTAGTATTTATGGATATAAACCCGAACTAAGAGGTATAAGAGACCCTCGCACTAGTGGGGGAAGACTAATAGGAACTAGGAGAATAGATAGTAGAACTATGGATAGAAGTAAGCAATATAAATCAGCAAGAGACGAAGCACTTATTCAAATGAGAATTAATGAAACTACTGGTGTTAAAGATGCTAAGGCAAAAGCAGAGAAAGAGATAAAAGAAATAAGAATTAGTGAGGCACAAAAAGCACTTAATCTTAAACTACAAAAAGAAACTGCTGAGAAAACTGCTGAGGCATTAAAAGCGAAAAATGCTGGATTAACACACTCTTATAATGTAAATGTAAGAAATCAAACTGCCTCAACACTATTAGGAAGTAATCCGGAGGAATTAAATAAGTTATTGAAGATGGGTGGTGGATTATCTCTTATTAAAACTATGATTAGAAAAGGTGAAATAGGTGATGTATCTACAATAAGTCTATTAAATGTCTCAGCAAAACAAAAAGAGAATTTAGTAAGATTATTTAATGAAGGAGGTGAATATATAGAGGGTCAAGAGTATTTTTTTAGGACTTTGGATGATTTTGGAAGAACTATAACTAAACGAGGATATTTAAATAAAGGAGGTGATAGAAAAGATAATTTAGAACTTATGTATATAAGACCTAATGAAGATGGAACAACTACTACTGAGAGATATTTAGTCCCCAAAGTTAATATTATAAAACCGGATGATTATACTTCTACAACTAGTAGTGGGAAAAGACAAAAACCTATTGGAGAAAGAGTATTAAGTGATGCTGAATTAGATTTATTTAAGGGTGAAGGTGTCCCAATTCAAAAACAAAGAAGTTTAGTAGTAGAAAGAGGTGCTGGATTAGATGCTCCTTCTCCTTTCGCAAGTAGAAGTATATTAGAAGGATTAGAAAGAGGTTTAACTGAAAGTGAAAGTGGAGGTGAAGTTGCCGAATTAACACAAAAAGAGTTTGAAGAAAAAAGTAAGCAATTAGAAGAACTAGCAAGAAGGAGATTTGAGGAATTAGAGTTTCAACGGAGAGGTGGAGATGTAGATATAGGAGCAGTAGGTAGTTCCAGTTCTTCTTCTAGTGAGGAAGAAGATTTAGGTAGTTATTTTAGTTTGGAGAATGTTAGTAGAGGATTAGAAAGAAGTTTATTAGCAGATGCCGAAAGAGAACAATTAGATACACAATTAGACGCTGTATTAGAAAATGAAGCAGATGAAATAGCAAGACAATTGGGAGATATAAGAGAACCAGAACCTCAACCCGAACTAAGAAGAATAGAAGAAGAAGAAGAAGAAGAAGAAGAAGAACCATTAAGACAATCAGCAGAATTAGGACAATCAGCAGAAGTTCGCGGACCTACTTCCGCGAAGCGCGAGGAGGTAGAACCTAAACCTAAGCAAAGCAACCCTAGCGGTAAGAAAGTATTAACTATTAATGAAGAGGTAGAT
>Ga0196905_1000893_pt1 | contig 11821 bp, 16 predicted proteins | sample CB_VirMetaG_3_FD_169098 | JGI IMG/M metagenome (GOLD analysis project Ga0196905, IMG submission 169098) | Freshwater to marine saline gradient viral communities from Chesapeake Bay - CB_1508_1S Viral MetaG (v3) (version 3) | ecosystem: Environmental > Aquatic > Marine > Coastal | place: USA... | reverse complement strand
GCTTGAGCATCAGCTGCACCAAGTGCTTTAGCAACTGTTACTCCGTCTTTTGTAACCAAAGGCGGTAGATCATCTCGCTCAATCAGGACTGGACGTCCACCAGGACCAAGTGTAGAACCGACAATATCGGCCATTGAACTAATAGTCTCTTCAATCACCTTAGTAAGGTGATCACCTTTGTTTACTATTTGCTTAGCCTTACTCTTTACGTATAGCATAGTTCCTCACTTATCTTCTTGTGAATTCTTATTAAAATCTTCAATCACCTTGTTATATTTCTTCATTCGCTTAGAATCTTTCTCGAATCCATAAAGCGTGTGGCCTAACTTCAAGCAAGCTTCTAGAGTTGACTTGTTTCCCATAAAAGGATCGAAGACTAGTGAACCAGGTAGACAATCTGTCATCCTAATTAGGAGTTCAGCTAGATCATACGGTATTGATTCATCGAGTGAGCCGGTAGCGATAGTCCATGTATTTCCTGGACAGGACACAGATTCATCAGTATTCAAGTATTTTCTAAGAGGAGCTCGGTCAAGAGTCCATACATCTCCATTACAGAAGTATAAGACATACTCATGTGAGTTGACTAAGCTGATGTCAGACCTCTTTCCTGGCAACCATGACTTCTGAATGATAATATTGTCTAGATGATTGAAGCCAACATCAGTCATCATCTTGCAGATCTCGAAAGGTCTACTTTTTGCTTCAGTAGGCGCATAGCAAACAAAAAATACGATGCCGTTCTTTACCATGTGATTCTTAAGTTTTTGGCAGAAGCCACGCAACCTAATCTCATCATAGCCATCTCGTTTTCTAATTGGTATGCGAGTAATACAGATCTCAATATTGTTTGGCCACACTGCATCCGAGTCAAGCGCACTTAGATTAGCGATTCTTACAGAGTGATCAAACACTTTAGAGAGATCAAACATTACAGCTCCATCTTTTGCAAGAAGTACTCACAGCTATGAGGTTCTACTATGAGAGTAGCTAACTTTGTCCCTTTATACAGCATTACTTGATTATTGTGAGGCATGTAGTTATTGGTCAAGTTATTTAGATAAACAATGATGTGGTTATCATGAGCTGAAGTTAAAGTTGGGCAAGCTAAATGAATTCCTCTTTCCATCAACTTATCTGATGGCTCAATTCTAGCTATAGTACCAACTGGCAACCTCACGATCAATTTAGTGTCTAATTGATGAATCTTCCCGCATCTCACCATGATGGTGTCATCCAAAAACAATGAAAATCCCGGTTCTAGAGCATTATTCTTATATAGGCCTTGTCCTTCACCACGGTATGCATAAAAAATGCGATACGATGTCTCTCTGAGCTTTTCTAAATGTGCCTGAACTTCATCTGCGTATTTCTTCTTTAGTCTGTTGGCATCCATTTTTATTTTTTGCCTTTAACTTTTTTTGACTAAAAATTAGTGTTTTGGGGTATTTTCGATTAATCGAATAGAATCGATTCAAACCAAACTAACTAAACTAAACCTTTTTATACCCTAACAAAAACTCTTGTAAACCCCCCTATTTTTAAAAAGTTTAATAAAGTCAACAAAAAATATTTTTAAGTTTCTATTTTTGTTGCTATTTATTGCGCAAGCGCAATAAATGCAAGTTGGCGCCATCGCGCAAGCGCGATGACTGCCTAAGTTTGGTTTAGTTAGTTTTAGATAAACAGGAAAGAAAAAAGAAATAGTGAGTTGAAGGTAAGTTAATTAAGTTTAGATAACTTTAAAATAACTTAAGATAAAAATGCAGCTTAGATTAACTAGCTGCATTTCTGCGGGTGAGTACAATATATAACTTATTATCTCAACTCAATAACCTTTACTTGCTTGCTTCTCTTAGGCATCTTGATGAACAAGATTCCGTCTCTCATCTCAGCTGAAACCTCATCTACTTCTACGGTAGAGTTTAGTTTAAGTTTCCACTTAAAGCCACCGAGAGATAAACTTCTCTTATAGAAGAAGTTAGGTTTTTCTTCTTGTGAGTAGAGTTCAGACTTATCTGCAGACACTAAAAGATTACCATCTTCTACTGTAACAGTCACCTTATCTTTAGTATAGCCAGCTAAAGGAATATTAATCTCAACTCTGTCTGAGAAGTCTACGATATCTGGGTTAGGCATATTACTAGGTTTAGTAAAAGGGTCTTGATTGCCAGCAAATACTGGATGGAGTGAGGATATAGCGGGAAAGTTAAAGAAGTCGTCGTGAAGGATCTTGATGAGTTCATTAGTCATGATGATTCTCCTTTGAGCAATCTAGTTAAGAACACTCCACAATTGGACGTGCTCAAGGAGAAATATAAAGCTTCTTTTTGTTTGTAAACCCCCTTAGGGGTTATTTGTGCTTGTCTTCGATCTCTTTGAGGAGGTGATCAATCTCAGCTTGACTTGGTTCTGGAGGAAGAAGCTCATCAGTCGATGACTTATATGGAGCTGGAGTTGGATCAATCAACTCGAAATGAGGTAGATCATGGAACTTCTGGTCCTTAAAATCATTATTCATATTCCAGTCGCCACCCCACCTCAACTTTACTCCCTGAGTAAAAGCTATTCCCATTACTATACCAGCAAAATATCGAAAACGTTCCTTATCTTCCCAATCAATTGGGAAAGGAGCACAATCGATAGCCCAAGACTTACCATCTACTTGTGGTAGATGCTTAGAGTTCAAGGTCTTAGATTTGCCAGTCCTTACGTACTCTTCTTGAGTTGCATGAGTTCTAATACCTTCAATAATTGTAAAATCAATAATCTTAATTACTTCTAGCATTACTTTTTGGATATCTGGGTGACATGTCTTGAGTCGCTCTAGACTCTTTTTACTAAACTGAAACATATTCGCATCTCCATCCTTTTGTAGCTTTTTGTTTACCTTTTGCACAATATGATAGCTTTGAATGTATTAAATTAAATTGTGGATTTTGACGACAAAACTCTCTCAACCCATGAACATAGTAAATGTCGCCTTCAGGTGAGGTTAAAATATATTTCTTAGAACAAGGATGAGCAGCACCTACTTTGCCATAAAAGTAATTATCTTCACCATACTTTACGTTATGAGGATTCATACCTGTGTCTAAATTATATTGCTTTCCACCTGATAAGACCAATAAACCTCTATAATATCCTATATAAAAAAGTTCTGAAGCATCTAATTCAAAACGATTTCTGCACTCTTTTATAATGGACCATTCGAAAGCGTCTTTACCATATTTTCTTAAAGATCGATGAAAGTAATTATTTGTTTTCTTGACAAAAGCGTCACGATAATGACCGCTTCTTCTAGCAGACAAACTTCTTACTGTCTGGCCCACATAAACCTTCTTATTTATCTTATTTTGTGCCATGTAAATTATTCCATATGGCATAGTATTCTCCTTAGTTTGGCACTAAGTATTATACTATCTTGACTTTATCGGTTATTTCTTTGTAGTATTTAACTCTCTTAAGAGCATGCCTTTTTAGCATCTCTGAGCCACTTGGAATATAGTCTATTACTATCAACTGGTTATTACCGTTATGAATTCTAAGTCCTCTGCCTAAGTTCTGCCATAAAGTCCCTTTATTAGCGACAAAATTAGCTAAAATTAGTACATCTACGTTTTTGGTGTCCGTGCCCTCACCAATATAGCTACCGGTGCCCACTAGGCCAGGTATCTTACCTTCATTTAGCTCAGTTACATAGGTGTCACTCTTCTTATCTTTACCATTAGCAAACTTCAGTCCTACTGCATTAGATAACAGTTCACCATGAGATACTTCATTAACTAAGCAAAGCACCGATTTGCCAGCAGCTAAGAAAGTTGAGATGTCTTTCTTGATCAACTCATTCATCTGCTTGCTAGATAAAACGTGCTCCTTGTAGTTCTTGAGCTTATCGTTCGGATAGTCTCGACCAGTAGTCATAACATCTCTGATTATAAATACTGGTTTAGCGAGCCAGTTGTTCTTTATTCCCCATACTATGCTTTTGCTAACTAAAGAGTTTCCCACTCCTGCAGTGATCAGGATGTCTTTGCCGTCTGATCTAAACGCGGTAGCAGTTAACCCGAATATCTTGCCTACCTTATTCAGTCCAAGCACTAGACTAAAGAATGTGTCTGCGGCTATATGATGCGTTTCATCAAAGACCACTAAACCTAGATCTTGGTTCTTGAAGTCTTCGATGCGGTTAAGCACAGACTGAGCAATACCTACTGTTATATCCTTGATCTTGCACTTACCATTACCTACATAACCGACTTTTCTTTCACCAAATGCAGATACTAGTTCTTTATAGAAGTTATTAGCTATGCTGATGTTAGGACACACTACCAGTGATCGCTTCTTGATCCTTCTTATGGCATGAACGGTAGTGAGTGTCTTTCCGAGACCAGTACCTAGCTCTATGATTCCGCGATAGTTAGTCTGCATAACTCCAACGGCTTCTTCTTGATAATCTCTTAGATCAAAAGGCCTAGCTTCCCAAGGGAGACTTATCTCTTCACCAGTGTCATGGCGTAAATCTTCATAGCCATCAAACATAAAGGCAAAACCAGAAGGTAAAGTAACGTCATCACCTTCTTCGCGTACTAGCGTGTTCCAGACTTCTTTCTCTAGCTTCCTTAGGAAGGGTGAGTTTCGCGTAAACGGATTCGATCTCATCTTTTGAATTTGGTATTTTTTCTGCTTGTCTTCGTAAGAAAACTGACTCTTTAATGTTTCTAAGGTACTACTATCTATGTCGCTGATTGTGATCTTATCATTGCTAATCTTGACTCGCATTTAGATCCTCGTATTATAACATAGACAGATTCGATTGATATTCGATCGAGATGGTTTTATTCTACCGTTTAAGGAGATTTATGAGCGCCGTAGACACTAAACAATACAGGGGAAAGTTGAAAGATTCTATTTATTGGTACCTCTCCAAGAGAAAGCCTTTCATCATCAACGCAGAGTACAAAGTGGAGTTACTTCACCTAGATCGAGATCATTACAGTGCTAAGATCAGAGTAACGAATCTTAAGACTGGCATGATCGAAGAATTTGGAGACGAAGATGACTTTCAACAAGCAACAGAAGGCTAAGCACATCTTCAAGATGTGGGAAGCTTCTCTTGCTGAGAGAGATAGATCTGTTGCATCTTTGAAAGACAACTTCTGCGATCTGTTCTACGAGCTAAACAGAAACGAGATTGATTTCGAGACTGCATTCTCGTATCTTGATCCAGCTATTGCTGCACATCTGCCCAGCAGAGCAACTGTTAAGATCACGTTCAAGAAGTATGTTAATAAAACTGCATTTGACTCAGAAGAAGACTTCTTGAAGAGTTGGAAAGGCATCATCCGTGATGCAGCGACCAACTCCTTCTACTCTTTCTATCCAGTGGTGACAGAAGAGTCTGACCAGATGCCTAATGGTATGTCTCGTGACGAGTACAACAAATACTTAAGATATGCAAAATCGTTTCCGATCTTAGACACATCTAAGATCCCGGATATCGACGAGCAGATTGATGATTTATCTATTGACGATTTGGAGTTGTAGATGGCTAAGCTGCCCGAACATCTAGTTGAGAGTATTCTCGCTAACAAGAAGTCTAATCTAGAAGTTGATATCAACGAGATTGACTCTTTTGGTGATAAGAACTCATTGTCATCGATGATATCTAGCATCGCTGAATACAACAAGATGTTGAAGCAGCGCATCACTTTCATCAATAAAGAGCTTAGTAAAGCGATCCCTTTTACTCGAGAAAATCTGTACCTAATGTGTGCTTACTCAGGCAGCGGTAAATCCACTGCAGCTGCTAATATTTCCTTTCCTCTATGGAAAGAAGGCAAGAAGACTCTAGTCATCTCCAACGAAGAACCAGAACAAGACATTCTTTATCGCATTGCTTGCCTAGAGTTAGGCTACAACTTCAACGACTACAAGAAGGGCTTGATGCCCATCACAACCCAAAAAGAATGCATCAAGCTATTCCCTGAGATAGCTAAGTTCGTTAAGGTGATTGATGTCAATGCTAAAGAAGGTATCACAACTAAGTTAGAGGGCATCAAAAACATTCTAGAAGCAGTAAATCATAAAGACTATTCTTGCGTGATGATTGACTACTATCAGTTGATCAGAAAATCTATCAGTAATCCAAGCGCTTCTCCATACGAAGTTCTGAATGATCTAAGAATCTTCTTTGGTCAGTATATTAAGCGCGCTAATGTGCCTATCGTTATCTTTGCTCAGCTTCACTCATTAGGCAAACGAAACAATAAAGACCTCGATTCCCGCATCAAGATGGGACCTGAGATCTATGAAACGGCTACTGTGGTAATTGAGATGATTCCGAATTTCGAGGATAAAAGTACTGAATTTGTGATAATAAAAGACCGGTTTGGGTATGCTGGTAACCGACTTACTTTTGCCTTCGATAAGGGAAGATTCGTGCCAGTTGATCAAGAAGTTCTTGAAAAACGTAGACAAGAAGAAATCAAAGAGATAGAAGAAAAAACAGATGAGTAAGGAGGTTTCGTGGCTAAGGTGATACAGTTCCCAGTCCAATTTACTAGCCAACCATTCTTTGAGGATATGACCCACGAAGAAAAATTAGAGTTGCTTAAAGTTATGCGCTCCATGAATGCTAATGGTGTACTAGATGAACGAATTAAAAAACTAGAAGATGAGCTAGATGAGTATATATTTGAACACTAAACAATGCTTAGTCTGCTATGAGCAGACAGGCAAAAAACGAAATGAGACACTTTACTGGCACGAAGACCCAGACACCAAGCAGCTTTGGTGCTGGTGTAATCGTGAAGGCAGAGCCTACTCAATCTATGAGTACTGTGCTAAAGCTAATATCTCTCTTAGAGATTTCCTTAAGCAAGATTTCCACTTTACCCAGACTAACTATAATGAGCTAAATAAGATGGACTGGCCCAAAAATTTCGTGCCACTGTTTAGCTCAGAAGCAAAGCTAGGTAGAGACTATCTAGAGTCTCGCAAGATAAAACCTACTGACAACATGTACTACGATACTCAGAGAAAAGGTATTGTCTTTCCCTACTACTACGATCAAGCTTTCTGTGGTGCTCAAATTCGCTTCATTGAGCCTTGGACTGATGATGACGGAAATGTAAGAAAGATCGACACTCTGCCAGGAAGTAGACTGGGACTCTTAGTTTATAATTGGAATCAGACTCACATATTGCCTAGTACTAAGGCATTCGTGATCACTGAAGGTGCCTTCAATGCACTAGCTATTCAGCAAGCTTTACACTCTATCTATGGAGCACTAGAGTGTCCATATAGGTGTGTTTCGCTGTCTGGATCAGGTGCATCACAGCATCATCAAGATCTGTTTCGGGAACAAATATCTAGCGGGAAGAAGGTAATTTTGGCAGCTGATTCTGATAAAGCTGGACTCAAGATGCTTAAGAAGATGAAGGAGGCATCCGCGATCACTCATGCAGCTTTTACTGGTGACGATCTGTTTGATTGGAATGACATCTACAAAGAGACAGATGATAAGAGCTTCGTAAGATGGTTCTTAGGAAGGATAAAAAGTGTCTAATGCAAGAGATGCTATCAGAAAGCGCATCGAGAGAAGAGTACAGAAAATCAAGGACACTAAGAGTAGGAATAGCACTCAAAACCCGAAATCAATCTGTCTTAATACTCTAAAAGAGTTAAGTGATGAGCTACCTCAAGCAACTGATGCAGCTGACTTCTATAATCGCCTAAATTTCTACCTCAGCAAACTACAACAGAAATTATACGGAATCGATCCCAAATGTGAGATCGTGTTACTTTGGAACGAGTCGAATGACGATGTAGACTGGCAGAATCTGCACATAAAAGGTATTCAGGTTAACTGGTCTATAGTATACATGGCTCATCATATGAAAGAAGACAGATCATTTACAGTAGATCTTAGCAATCTTTGGTTGGAGGATATATGAGATTTTTGGTAGCATTAGCCGCAATGGCTCTCATAGGTTGTGGGTCAGAGCGAGTCAAGCCAGTACCTCCAACTAAGAATGTGTCTCAGCAACTTATCAATGAGATGATCAGGATAGAGCCACAACTGTTATTCTGTAGAGGTATGGTAGCTCCGCTAGAACCCCATTACTTAACTGGCCTACCGGCTTGTGGTACCGGTGACGGCATGTTATTCAGCGGACTATATCTTCTATCCCACCCCATCAACACAGAAGAGATATTAGAGTCGATTAGGTATTCTGTAGACGCAAGTGGAAGACCATGGAGAAGTCCAGAGAATATCGATTACGGCGAGCATATTAACTCTTTCTCTCGAGACATGTTCAAAGGTCTAGCTTTCTATCTTATATACTCTAAGGACATAGAACTAGCCCAAAGATTCTACAACTACGTTCGCTCTAACAAGTATCGCATGTGCAAGTCAGACAGTGATGACAGATGTCAGATGACCCCTGCTACTCTAGAACTACTAGGTGATGTATTCGAGTATCTAGGCTTGAGAAGAGAGAATGATATGCAGGAGTTAGGAGCAGTCGGAGAACTCACTGTAGAGCAAGAAGCCAAGATTAATCCCATGGGTTATGAACTACACCTAGTAAGTCTAGGTATATATATTAAAGCGCTTACTGGAAAATTGAAGCATAGACACTCAGCTGCAGCTAGAATCATACGAGACAGGCAGCCTCAAAATTTATGGTATAGATTTCTAGCTAACTACACGAATTCTGGGGTACAAGAAGAATACGATGCCATAGCTGCAGATCTGCTTCAGAAAATGAAGAAGTGGCCAGAGGAAGAGAAGATTGATTGGATCTGGCAGAGACAATACTCGGAAGTAGACTACAGTAAACCAACTGGACATGAACTGGTTTGGCTAGCAAAATTATTGAATGATGTAAAACAATTCTAGAAGGAGAAATTATGAAACTTTCTGCACTAAGTTCCCCTGGATTCACTCAGGCAATCAACAAGCTTCTTGCTGCTTCACTGCCAGTTAAGACGGCTTTTAAGCTCAAGAAGTATGTTGATCAGATTCAACCAGAATTGAAGCACTACGAAGAACTCAAGAAAGCTTTATTTGATGAGTTCTCTGTAAAAGACGAAAACGGTGAGACTCTAGTTAAAGATGGGATGATCTCTCTAGATATGGCTAAGGCAGATCAGTGGCAACCTAAGGCCATGGAATTAAATGATTTAGAATCAGATGCTAAGCTAGAACTATCCCTTGATGATCTTGGTGATAAAGTAGAGCTATCTGCTGCTGATCTAGTTAATCTAGGCGATTTGCTGAAAGAGTAATAGCTATATAGCTATTACTCTTTAACCTGCCTTTTTAGCAAACTCTTTGCTGTGGGCAGCAGCTTGCATGAGCTTCTTCTGGGCTGGGGATTTAGATGGCATGGGAGGCTCCTTTTAGTGCTTTAATTTATTTTCTATTTGCTCCAACTGCGAGGTCAATCTTCTGTCCGGCTTCCTTTTCCATTTGCTTCTTTGTAAAGAGTACCCAATCCGTACCTAACTTGAGGTCATACTTTGACCATTGGCTAAGCGAAGTTATTGAGCCATCCTCATGGAAAATGTCCATCCTATCCAGCTCCCTGTCCAATCTATGGCCGGTTGCCTTGAGGGATTTCCAGAGCATTCTGCGACGGTAGACGAAGTTGTAAGTACTCATTAGAATACCCTCACAATATAGAAGGTGGTAAGATACTGTGGCAGAATACTGATACTGGAGTTCGCGGACATGCCTCCTGAATTCACGGCATTGTTTGTAAGAGAGGGAGTAAAGGAAGTTCCAGAACCTGAGTTTCCGGTATTCGTAGTGCTTGCACCACCTGAGTTTCCAGAATGGCCATTCACTGTAATCGTGTGACTGTGACTACCGTTGCTATTTATATGCCCGGTAATAGCACCAGGTCCTGCGCCGCCTTTAAAGTCTGATGACGTGAAATATCTGTTTCCTGCTGCGCCGCCGCCTCCCCACCAAGTCATATCGTGGTCGTGCGCTCCGGCCGCCGCAGAAGAAGCAGTGTGGCCGTGGTCAATCGTGTGCGTATGTGCCATACTGTGATTATGAGCTGGCAGGTTAGCCGTAGAGAGGGTAATGGCTGCCGCAGTTACGTTGCTCGTCACACTGTGTGTGTGAGCCACACTGCGATTTGCGTTACTTCCGGCAGCTGTTCCTGCACTGGTACTGCCCATGAGGAAACGGCTGTCATTTAAATTTGGTAGGTTTCTCCCGGCAGCATTCCAGATTGGAGAGTTTGCATTGTTGACAGCTGCTCCATCGCATACGTACCAACCTTTGGCGTTGAGGAAAGCATTTACTCCAGCTGCATCGTTACTTCCTGGGCCTACCCGCGTAAATCCTCCATTGCTGGTAGAGGTGTAGTAGCCGGGATTGTAAGCAACAATTGCCCCTACTGGAACAAGTCCGTAGCCACCCATGTGGGCCGCATCGGAGCTGATGGAGTCACTAAACGTTTTCGCCCCGCCAATCGTCTGAGCCCCTGCGGTCAGGACAAAATCCGCTGCACCACCAGCATCAGGTATCGTATACACCGCGCTCGAAGCAGGTGCCGTTGCGCTAATTGTGGTCGTGTTGGTTGTGCCAAGTACGAGTTGGTTGGTGGTCGGCAAGATGCTCAAAGTATTCTCTAGACTCAATGCAGGACTTAAAGTTTGGTTACCTAGTCCAGCTATCAAGCCAGCTTGACCTGAATCTGCTAAACCTACACTAATAGCTACTGGACCACTAGAAGCAGTAAGTCTAACTAAAGTAGTAGCACCAAGTACGGAAGCTAAGGTAGTACCAGTATTTACTAGATTAGTATCGTCTGCTAAAACGTAAGCACTAGGATCATGCTGCTCCCACTGCCCTCCTCCTTGCTCTACCCACAGCTCTAATGAGTCTGGTAAGGCATTTAGGTTATGCGGGATATCAGCAGCGAGTAACGTATCGAGTTGGCTAGCTTGCAAGATACCAGATGTGTATGATAGACTCCTGATAGACTTAACGCCTGCCCAATCTGATAACTTGATAGTCATTTCTTAGCTCCTAAACTCATATTCTTATATATTATCTTATCAATACTCTGCTTAAGCAAAGTTTAGTGGGGTGGAAGGTATAGCTAAGGCCCCTTGCTGTGCTTTTGTAGCCACGGTCGGATAAGAAAGCCATGGGTTAGTTACCTCCCTTTAGGGTATTGATTTCTTCTTGCTGTGCTTGGACGAGGGCGTGGAGTTCTTGGATGGCCTTTGCTAGCCGGTACTCCACAATGCCCCAGCCGCCGACTTCTAGCATTCCATTTTCTCCCGCAGCAACGTGAGTTGGGAATACGGATTGGATAGATTGTGCTGTTGAACCAAACACATCAAAGGCGGAGCCATCTTTCATGTCAAACAGTGAAATTTCCAAGGCACAAATTTTGTCTAGTTGGGTTGGTGCGGGCCTAAAGTTTTCTTTGAGTCTTTCATCAGAGTAAGTTGTAAAGGTAACTCCCGTTCCCCCGTCAAATCCTATGCCGCCTTGGTTAATTGTAGCTCTGTTAAAATTGACAACTTTGTTATTTACACTATTAGTTGCGCTGTACGTCTGGAAATTTGCAGCGGGATTTGCATCACTTGTATCTCGGTTAATAACTCGAAAGGCACCTGAGGTACTGTTGGAGGAGGCTTCAGCTACATGAACGCCTGCCGCTGAGCTGTTCCCCAGCGTGACGGCTCCGGCTTGGGTAATACCAAAAACCAACGCAGCTGTGGTTGTAGCACTATCAGCTACCTTATTCATGTTTACAGACAAAGCGACGTTTGTATCTAGATT
>Ga0196905_1000889_pt1 | contig 11857 bp, 23 predicted proteins | sample CB_VirMetaG_3_FD_169098 | JGI IMG/M metagenome (GOLD analysis project Ga0196905, IMG submission 169098) | Freshwater to marine saline gradient viral communities from Chesapeake Bay - CB_1508_1S Viral MetaG (v3) (version 3) | ecosystem: Environmental > Aquatic > Marine > Coastal | place: USA... | reverse complement strand
GTATTACTACAAGAGTACCAATGTCAATTATTTCAAACAACTGTGTCCTTAAATCTGAACCAATATCAGAATTAAAGAATCTTTCAGAGGGAATTGTTTCAACTAAATTTCTGATAGAGCGATTTATAGCCCTCTCATTAGTTAAAACTTGTAGGTCATTAGTTACTGGATGAGGTTCAAAAAATAAAGATATGTCTTTAAATCCTCTTGATACTTTAGTTGCCATGTTGGCACTCTATTTTTTCTTATTTATTTATCACAGTGTACCATATGTTGGTTCAGTTCCATATTCCCAATCATCATAATCCTCATCATTTCTAATTTTTTGGTGCAATTTCGATTGTTCCGACAAATTATGGCGATTTCCAAGGTCATCGTGCATAATTTCTTGAAGAACTTGTGGTTTTTTAGTATTTTCAGACCAGTAATCTGTAACTAATTTACTTGTTCCCCACATTTCATGCATATAATTAGCATTTCTATCTGGATTTGGGTTCATTGCCATCTGTTTTCTCCTTTTTGAGGTTGAACAGAACTTTTAGAGGGGTTGCTATCCCTTACTATTTAACTATTTTATAATACATTTCTTCAGACCACAGTTTATAATAGTCTGTTTTATGTAATTTTTCTCTAAATTTAAGTAATTTTTGCTTTTCTTGAACAATTACTAGGTTAAATTCTCCACAATTTGTTTGAATTTCATTAATAAATGTTGGGTCGTCCTTATGGTCGTCTAAAAATATGTAATTTTTATGAATTTTATTCATTTTTTCACAAAAATTGATTAATTCATCTAATGTTATATTATCACTTACAACAAAAATAGCGACCTCAATGCCATTTAATGGCATAAAGTCGCTAATTTTGTTTATTTTACAACAAATTATGTCATATTTTGCAGTATGTGCATAAGGACATATGCTAAAATTGTTTAATTTTTGATGAGAGACCATTAATGAAGAAATCCAATTTCTTACTTTTTTCTTAATGGAACTCTCATCAACCATAAATCACCCTTTACCTTGTCCGCGATACTTCTTCCGAGCATTATTGCGAGAAGATGATGAATATTTGGTATTTTTACCATCTCCTTGTCGAGTCAACTTGGGATTGCCAGGTACATAAGAACCACTCTTGTATGCCATAATTAGTCTCCTATAATTTCAGTAGTAATATCAGAAGGGTCTGGAGTACCTGACTTATAAAACTCTTGTGCCAGGTCCTCCATAGTATCGAGGAATTGCTCCTCTGTTAAGTTCTGGTGAATTCTCCGTCCCTTACAGAGGATATTATACTTGGTCTGTGTAGGTCTGTCAACCATTCTCAGATAACTCTTGTTTTTTCGTGACCGACTCTGATACGAGGATCGCACCAAATCTCAAATCCCGCTTCTTTTGCATCGAGACAGAACGACACATCTTCTCCACACATATCTTGAACCTCACCAGATTCAAAGACTTGCATCTTGGGAGCGAACCATGGATACTTCATCTCAGGATGCTCAAAGACTCCGTTCTTAATCATAACCCAACCAAATCCAGTATAATCAACTGTGAATGGTTTCTTACGCTTGCTGATGCCTTCTACCATCTCATGATTCATGACTCCACCATTGCTGCGGAAGTCATCTTCTTCTAACCAATGAGCGACTGATGTGGTACGACCATCTTCAGTACAATACCATCCAGCGACGATTTCTTTTTCAGTACCATCTTCCGAAATAGCAAGGTCACAGAGTTGCCAGAATTTTTCAGTGTTGAAAACAATGTCAGAATCAATCCAGAGTTGATAGTCATATTGTAGACGACCATCCCAGGGAATTTGGTCCGGACCACGAAGAACATTTGCTCCGAGACACTTACAACGAGCAAAGTTCACCATGGATGAATAATCTTGAGAGATTTGAATCGCAATGCCACTCTGTACCATATCAAAGCACAGTTGTACAAAGTTCTTTAAAAAGGTAAAAGAGCACCCGCGCCCTGGAAGGCAGAACACAATACTCTTACCACGCATTCTTTCTTTAATTGCCGCATAGTCCCAGTCAGGTTCAACCGAGCTTGAATTTTGAGCGATTGGAGACTTTGCTTTTACAGTAAATCCTTTTGCCATAATTGAGTAGTTACTTCAGTCATATCATACACTATTATATAGTGGTTGTCAATGTGATGAGTTAAGGGATATTTCCTTATTCACACTAACTTTTTCAAAACTTATATCATTTTTTGATATTTCCTTGGTGTCCATAATGTCTAATAAATTTTGCATCATTAACCAAGTATTATCAAATTCATTCTCAGAAAGAGAATGATAAACACATCTATCTTTTATGTAAATGTGATAAACATAATGTGTATATGTATTACTCATATTTTCTCTCTGTAATGACAATTTCATTTCCTTCCAGAATAACCTTTACTTCTGTGTCTTCATACCATCCAAGTTCTGTCATCATCCACTCAGGAATTTTGACAAAATAATCTCCAGTAATCGGGTCAACCTCTACGACTGTGAAATTTTTTTTCGGATTTTTTTTCATCTCTCAATATTTTTTTATTTTTTTTATATATGACACAGTATCTATGTTTTTCTCAGACTCTCCATCTTTTGGAATAAATGGAAGTATCAGAGAGAAGATTAGAATCACTTGTAGGATTATAATAGTCTTTGCTGCCCTCCAGAAGAACCCTGGGTATCGTATCAACCATCCCGCGAAGACTGTTCTCCAAAAATTCCAATAAGGTGTGGGGGAGTTTTTCATATACGGGAAATTTTTTTCTTATGAGTGAAACAAAAAGGTCGCTTGGGTAACACTTTGTAGGTTAGGGAAGTTTGGGTTTTTTATATAGGGGGGGGCATCGGGACATTATGACGGTTCAGCGCCCGCAAAAATATAAAGAATTCAACGCCACATACTGCCATCACGAATAACCAATAAACCCTTATTCGTTCGTTGTTCGTTATAAGAAAGGGGGCATAAGACTGCCCCCACGAACTATCAGTAACCTGCCCACACTAGCAGTTCGCCAGCATCAACGGGTTCGCCAATCATCATACGATAATCGTTAAACAAATCCTCAAGAATACCGTGGGCGTTGGCGAACCTAACTGCCTGAATCCAAGTGATGCAACCGTTATCATCAGCGAGGTGGAAGATAGCGTCAGTCATGAGAATTGAGAGAGAGTTTGTATGAAGAATGAGAGTGAAAGTCAGGCAGGGAAGCTCATACGCTTCGCCTCAGGGTTACAGTAGTATTTGTGACCCTTACTCTGCCAACCTTCATAGTCGGTGGAGAGGTTGGCAATCTCAGCGGCACTGAGAGTAACGGGTTCGCCCTGATGCATAATCTGCCCGAACGATTTGGTTTTGTTTGCTGCCCACACGATGCGGCGGGTTTGAATGTCGCTTGCTTGAGAGTAGACAGACATTTGTATGAAGAATGAAGGGGAATAGATGGATCAGTCAACCAGTGCGATTCTCACACTGTTAGTATGACCATTTGGATCTTTATCTTCCTTGATGTAAACAATACCAAGATCAATCAGTGGTTGAATTGCTCGCATACGTTGCGACCAGTTGATAACTTCATTACCATTCTCAAGAGTGGAAAGAATCTCTTTTTGTGCTTTAGTGAATGCCATAACGAATGAAGGTGAATGAGGGGGAAAGTTGAGAGGGGGGAAACCCCCCAGAAAGTTACTGACCGACTGCCGAAACACGGGTAACAGTCAGTCGCTTCCACCCTTCGACGCGATAGTAACGCAGTTCCTCAATGATAGAGTTCACAACGTTGTTATGCTGACGGTCGAAACCTTTGGCAGTGGTAGGACGCTTGCGCTTGCGATACTCTACGGCAGTGGTTCCGTCAGCGCGGTCAAGCTCAATGCGATAGATGCAGGCGGTCATTTGACTCAGGGTCGGTGGGGGGAAGCGCCCCCCGTTCGCTTGAGGCTATTGTAGGGCCTGGGGAGCGCCCTGCCAGCGGTCAGTGGCCAGTTCCCCCGACTGGCACAGGGGGTTATGATCAGAAATCGTAAACGTCAGCGTTCATCTCAGCGCGATTGATTTTCGGATCATCATAACGAACACCGTCCGGAGTTTGGACAATTCCACACTCTGCCAGAAGCTCCAGAGTTTCTTCATAGCAGCAGCAATCTTGAATGAGGTTGTAAAGACCCTCATCATTCTGAAGCCAGAGAGCAACATTCCAGGTTTCATAGTTGGTCCAACCGTTGTAGGTCAGAGTTTCCAGCAGTTGAGCGTTGGTCATGAGATTAGGAGTGAGTTTGGTTAATGAAATGTGAGAGGGATTCAGTATTCAGTCAGTTCGGCGATTTCCTCAACCCTATCAGCAACGGCACGATCAAATGCTTTCACGGCACGGATACCAACGTTGATAGTGTTCCAACCCATTCCGATGATGATGGCAGCGACAATCAGGCGGACGGTGTGATGTGCTTTCATTTGGCGGTTGTTTGAACTGTGGCCAGTATAGGGCCCCTTAGGGGGCAGTGGAGAGGGGCTTGTGCCACCTCTCCGACTGTCACTCAGGCGTGACCGTCAGTGTAGGATCCCAGAATGACGCCATTGCGGCGAACCTCAGCATAGCCAAACTCTTCAGACAGGGAGAGGCAGAGGTCCCAAGCTTGCCACTCATCATGCACCGATTCGCCTTCATAGGGAGCGGAGGGAACGTGAACTTCGTAGCGCATCGCGTGTCGTTTGAACTGTGGCCAGTATAGGGCCCCCTGGGGGGCAGTGGGAGGGGGCTTGTGCCAGCCCCCTGACCGTCACATCAGGGCAAGTTTAGAACGATTCCGCCGCGTGTTGGAATCATTCATGACACGCAATCTATCATCAGATGCTTTCTTTACCTGAGCGTGCGTGTATCCTCTCAGAATAGCTCCTGCCAGAAGTGCTTTGCGAGAATCATGCAAAAATTCATCCTCAAACTTAAATTCAGGATCATTCTTTACTTCAGCGGGCACATCGTCAAAATCAAAATCAATGTCGAAGATTTCGCCCGACATGTCTGCAATTTCTTCCCACATGTGGTTTCCTTTGAACTGTGGCCAGTATAGGGGCCCCTGGGGGGCAGTGGGAGGGGGCTTGTGCCAGCCCCCTGACCGTCACATCAGATAGATACCCTCACGGGCGAACAGTTCGGGTTGATTCTGCTGCCAACCTGCCATCATTTCCTTAAGCTTAGTCTCAGTATAAAAGTTCAGAAAACTATACTCAAACTCAGGGGAATTGTAATGGATTTGCATCATCTTGCGGATGGAATCAATCAGACGCTGGCGCATAATGAGAAGGGGTAGGTTTGCGAAGGGTTTGGTTAACTCAGGCAGCGAGGATTGCAGATTCCATGCACACCTCACGAACGCTGCACCGAGTATAATCATATCCGTCCTCTTCAGTGAGAAACTCTTGATACTTTTCGGCAGCAGATTTGCAATCAAACAGGCGCAGGGAATTGAAGTCTTCAACATCATAAATCAAGGAACTCCAACCACCGATCACAGCGTAGACTTTCATTTGAGGCGTTTCGTTTGAACTGTGGCCAGTATAGGGCCCCCTAGGGGCCAGTGGGAGGCAGGGTGTGCCAGCCGTCCGATTGGCACACCCTGGGTTAGTGTCAGAAATTAACCCATTCTGCGGTGGGTTGACCATAGGAACCCTCAGCGGATTCGGTGACAGTTACCATCTCAGCAGGTTCCACATCACCAGTCAGAGTGTCAAGAATAGCCAGCAGTTGGTCGCCAGTGTTACCAGCACGCAGCATACCAAGCATCATATCACGGGTCATAATGAAAAAAGAAAGAATGAAGAATGAGTGGGAATGTGAATCAGTTTAATGTCATGATTCAGGACAATTGGTCACTTACGGTATGGTGAACTCATGTAGGAACGGAACACCGAAACCAGGATGATTCCAGTGGAGACGATACCAATCAAACCCAGAAAGGTTACGCCGTCGCCAGTGAAAGAATAGAACATCGAATCGGACATTTGGTTATCAGTAATCGTAGTTGGAATTGAGGTATTCGTTTACATTGAACTTGTCAGAATCCTCCTCAAGTTCGGGAATATCAAGGTCGAAGATTTCGCCTGGCATATCCTGAATCTCAGTCCAAAGTTCGTCAAACATTTGTGCCTCCGTTGGTGACTTTTACAATATAAGGGTTGAGAGGTGCCCCCGTAAAGGGGGGCTTGTGCCAGTGCCTCAGGCGGCACACTGGAAACGACCGTGATTGAAGTTAGCATAGCTAAACACCTCACGATTCACCAGTTTGAACATACCGAACTCATTGGTCATCACATAACCTTCGGAGTCGATTCGCTCATAGCCAGCATACGGGGAACCCAGGTAAGCTGCAGGACCATCGTTACGGCAAATGGACAGGCAATCATCCTTGATAGATTTCACCAGTGCCCACAGTCGGATGAGGTTAGGGTCACAATCAAAGTCGTCAGCGTTGATAACCTCAGCAGCACGAATGCAGGCATTGAGTTGTTTCTTGATTTGTGCTGCCTCTTTATCACTCACGAACTCTACGGCAGTCGCCATCTGGCGGGCGAACTTTACCACCTCCTCAACATCAGCGAAGGATTCTTGATTGTGGAGGATGTATGCGTTCGGTTTCACGAACTTGACGTGATCGGTATCATTCCAGATAGCACGGTCAGGCATCGCAACGGCATCACGAATGTCGCTCTCAGCATAATAGCAGGTATGCGGAGCGATGATGATAACCTGCCGCACAATCTCAGGGAACTGATAGGTTACGGTATTCGGTTTGTATTCGTTAGAACCACCGAAACCGATAAAGTCTCCCTGATAGATAGTCTCAGTGCGGGGAAGATACTTCAGGCAGGCACACAGAATCTCGATCAGATTTGCGTGAGTTGCCTCATCATACAGTGCCAACACATCAGACTCGCTATAGCAAATCTTGATTTTCTTTTTGTTGAACACACTCTTGGTTCCTACAAAGAATTGTCCATTTGCAGGATTGGTTCCCCAAACAATAGCAGGGGCACCATCGATCTTGACGGAGAGAATACCAGGATTGACAAACCAATCAAGAACGCTAAGATCCCCCGTGAGGATGCTATCTTCGGGATGTTCGATGTGCTTGTTTTGCATTTGGGTTGTTTTTCTCTCAACAAAGCCAGTATGGCATCAAATGGGGGGAACCACAAGGGGGCTTGTGCCAGCCCCCTGACTGTCACATCCTGGGGTCAGTTTCTGATGCAAACAGATTGTAGATTTTATCAATCACAGAATCGTAATCACTCACAGGATCATACTCATCATCTTCGCAAAACTCACGATTATTCGATACCAACGAATGAATCAAATCCCATTCTTCATTGGTGAAAAAATCCTTGACGATTTGCTTGTTTTCCATAATGAATTGCTCCGTTTTAGTGGTGAGATTCAGACTGCCTGAGCGACGCGAACGATGTTATAAAAGGAACGAACATCGTTTGCGGTTTCAATCACAAACGGGACGAACACTTCACGAACCCAGTTATAGAGTTTGATTGCAGTTTCTTTCACATAAAGCGCAGCGATTTGGCAACGCTCGGTGCAATCATACTCAACCCATTTGGTGCGGAGCACAGTATAGACTGCTGCCACGAATGCTGCAGCAACGACAACGAAACTCACGAATTGATTGTAGAGTTTCTGATAATCAACCTGGCGCAGATAGGCAACCAGAGCATCAGCGGGAGGGAAGGATTTGGAGGTTTCCATTGTGTCGTTTGTTTTGACTTTTACAGTATTGCAGAGAATGGGAAGGAACGCAAGGGGGCTTGTGCCAGCCCCCTGACTGTCACACTCAGTTGAGACGCATACCGCTGAAGAACGGAACATCGCCACCGTCAGAGACACTCAGACGCCACTCAAAGTTGCGTTGGAATACACACTCACCAGGGCAACCGTGAACACGCAGAATAGCATTCAGACGGGATTTGGTAGTCACAGACTGCCAACCACCATCGAAAATCTGAATCCAGCACTCGCCAACTTTGGCAATCAAGTTACCGTGAAGGAACACTTCGGCAACCTGAGCAGCACCATCCCAACAAACCTGAGTGTTACCAGAGCACCAATTCTTGGCGTTGCTGATAGCATCGTTCATTTCCCATTCGATTTTACGCATCGGGGGCATCCCTCAACAACAAAGGTAGTATGGCACGGATTGGGGGGCAGCACAAGGGGGCTTGTGCCACTTCCCCAACTGTCACAGATCTCTTGAGAGAACATACTTAACCATCTCAGTTCGATTGTTCTTATACTCAAGAATCAAATCAATAATCGGTTGAATCTCATCATCAGCACATTCTACGTCATCATCACCAATCACACATTTGAAAATTTCACCAATCTCATCTTCATCGGCAAAGATTTCATGGCGATTCTCATCAATAGTAATGAAATCATCAATTGCTTCTGAAGTCAGCTGAATCGGCACATCTTTACCAAGAAAACCAAAAGATGCAAGACGTTCTAGTGCTCCAACAACCCACAGAACTTTGATTTCCATAATGTTGAGTTCAGTCGCAAACATCAGTAATTCCTCAGGAACAAATGTAATGTAGAACAGAATGGGGGGAGAATCAACCCCCCTTGTGCCACTTAGTCAACTGTCACACCATCGAAAGTTTATACTTTGTGAGCAGCAAATCACGCACACACTCACGGTCGATACTGTCACCGAAGAACTTTTGCCCCTTAAGTTTCAGGATTTCGATATGAGTTTGCGTTGCCTCTTTCACCAGGGAGAGTGTGGCACCCATAGGATAGATGCCATCAGGACCATAGAAACTCAGAACGTAATCGTGGAATTCAGTCATCAGAATTGAAGTCATCAGAATTGAATAAAGGGATGGTCTAAACCGAGGGAGTCACATTCACACCATAGCATAGTCATTCAACCATTCACCAGGATTTTTGTAATTACGAATTTTCAGCATATCAAACCGTCTCACAGGTACAGTATAGAGAGCACCCGAAGTCATCCTAGCGAGAGCAACTCCACCAATTGGGGAAAGAATCAACACATCAAGGGATTTGCTGCCAGAACAATCAATGTTCACGAACAGAGGCAGGTTGAAAAGAATCCGTTTAATCATTGATGATTTTCTCAGGAACAAATGTAATGTAGAACAGAATGGAGGGGAAATCAACCCCCCTTATGCCACTTAGTCAACTGTCACACGATTGCGAATCCTGCGAACTTCATCATCGATAAACTCACCAATCTGTTCGTAAATGTAATCATTATTTCCAACTTCGTTCAGAACTTCTTCAGTATCCTCATCATTCAGATACTGCTCTACATCAAGATTGGGAAGTCCGTCATCATCATAACCACCATAATAGAAAACATCTTTCTTGGTGAATACAAACGATGCGCAGGGAGCATCTTCACCTTGCTCATCAATCATACGATTGATGCTGTCACGAAGTTCAGAAAGAGCGCGGAACATAATGAGTTTGTGACGACAAATGTAATGTAGAACAGAATGGGGGGGAGAATCAACCCCCCTTATGCCACTTAGTCAACTGGCACAGTGGGTTTCTGATAGTATGCGGAAACCACAAGATCATCCCAATCAGTAGGAAGAACTGCCAGACGATGATGGAGATGATTCATACCAGAAACCTGATAATCACTATCTTTCAGATCATCAAGAATGTGAGAAAGTTTCTTGATTTCTTGACGGGTTTGTGGTTTACGCAGTGCTGCTTTGCTGTAGTAATCTTTGCGGTAAGTGCGGGACATTTGCTTAACCTCAGCAACGAATGTAGTATGGCAGGAAAGGGCACGAAACACAATGGGGTATGTGCCAGTACCTAAAGTGGCACAAAGGCACCTTACAGGAGCACCTAGGTGCTGTAGAATGAATTTAACAATTCAATGAGAGCTGGGGTAGGCTTTATGATGAACTAGTTCGTCACTCATCCTGCAATAAAATATTAATTATAATATCTAGAAGGGGCCTTGACAAGTTATAAGAATATGAGTAGAATCAGGCTTGTCAAGGATGATAAGAATATAAAGCTCTTAATTAATTATAATACTAAAGCCAATCCACCTTCGGTGGATTATCCCGAAGGGATAGTATGAGTAAGTTATATAAAAGCACATCTAGATGGTGTGGGAAGGGGTGAGTGGGGTGAAGCACATATTCTTGCACATATGCATAAAAAAACAGGAGGGTCATCACTCCCTCCTGTATAGTTTCCCTAATCACCATCAACCTATATGACTACCACATAGAGGGTAACTTTTCTGACTAGATGAGGCAAACCCCTTCCTCATGTATCTAGATCTAGATGTAATGTAACTAGATCTAGATTAATGTATGATGCACACATCTAGTCGAGATTGTGTATGTGTGCGTCTCGACTAGATTTTATTCAGCACTTGCGGAAGTAGTAACCATTCTCCTCATCATAATCGTGACGAAGACTATACTCCCACGTAGCATCATAATCTACTTCAACCCACGAAGGAATTTCAGTACCTTCCATTTCCAGAGTGTGCTCTACAAACTCACGAACATCACGAAATTCACCATAATAGTAATCATCGAAATTGTCCAGTTGATTTACATCATAGAGACTGATGAAAGCATCAATTGCTCCCTGTTCATTGTCATCCAGAAGCGTCCAATACTCAGCAAAGTGTTCCAGGTTGTTGATACCGTGCTCTTGAATGAATTCATAAACTTCAGACTTACCAGCACGAGTATCATTTTCCATATCAATGATACTTTCAAGAACTTCGGAGAATTCTTCACCAAAGTAATCAACGAACTCAAGAACTTCTTCCAGTGCGTAACCATTCTCTACCAGTTCATCCACAATCATCACAGTGGAAGGTGCCAGAGTTTCTTTGTAGTTGTCGGTGAGAGTGATGCTCATTGGATTTCTCAGGAACAAATGTAATGTAGGACAGAATGGAGTGCCCCGCAAGGGGGCTTGTGACAGTTCTCAGACTGGCACTTCAGGAAGAATCATAACTTCCTTAGAATCCCAGATTTGCTGCAGAGCATCATCCAGCTCAGCAATCTTCTCATCGAAGGTTTCATCTTTGAGAATACTAGCACAACGAATCAGTTCAGAACGACGATCCATCAGTGCCATACGAACACAAGCACCGCTCAGAATAACTGCCATTGGATTTCTCAGGAACAAATGTAATGTAGCAGGTTCTGGGGGCATTGGAACCCCCTGTGTGCCAGTGCCTCAACTGTCCATTTTCACATGCTGCTCCAGAATACCATAAACATCATCAGAACCAATAAATGTACCATCTTTCTTATAGTAAGAAGTGCTACATTCAACACCAGAACGAGAATCAATGGTGGCAGAATTGATCTCCATGATGTTAGAAGTCATCACAGGCAGAAACTGGTCAATCAACCAATTCCACACTTCACCGTTGCTATTGAGTTCTTCAGTGTCACATTCAATCAGAAGTTTGCCGCCACTGATGCGAACATAATCAGCAAAGTCAAGATCAAGGTTATCATTAGAATCAAGACCATAAAACTCAAAGATAGAGTTTTCCTCTTGCACACAACGAACCGAAAGACCATCCAGATAGGATTGAAGATCAAAATTGTCAACAACTTCACACCTGGCAGTTGCAACGAAATGAGTGTAGGACATGGTGATTTCCTTTGGAAGAAATGTAATGTAGCAGGTTCTGGGGGGGTCCCACAACCCCCCCTTGTGACAGTTCTCAGAGTGTCACACAGGCACCTCTGCGGACTTGATTGTAACAGGGACCAAACAATCCACCATTAAATTGGTGAATTCCATAGTAATAC
>Ga0196905_1000888_pt1 | contig 11865 bp, 18 predicted proteins | sample CB_VirMetaG_3_FD_169098 | JGI IMG/M metagenome (GOLD analysis project Ga0196905, IMG submission 169098) | Freshwater to marine saline gradient viral communities from Chesapeake Bay - CB_1508_1S Viral MetaG (v3) (version 3) | ecosystem: Environmental > Aquatic > Marine > Coastal | place: USA... | reverse complement strand
GAAATAAACCGGGCTAATGACCCGGATTGGTGGATGAAAAAATTGAAAGTGAAATGAAAACATATCTTGAATGGCATTACGACGAAAAGCCGCCGCGAGATAGCGGGTACATTGTCGCCATTAAAATAAAGCCAAGCGAAGCAACATATAATAGTGTTATGTATTACAGGGCCGGGCGATGGACGCATCAGGACGGAGTAGATTTGTCTGGCCGTTTTTTGGTTTATGCTTGGGCATATTTTCCCGAACCGCCGCCGGTCGATATTGACGCCGCTAAAAACGCAGAGCGATGAAAGAGAGTAAAATAAACGCAAAAGTGCGTTAATTTTGCGTACTATAAAAATGCAAACCTCCCGCCGGGGCTGAAAGTTGCGGGGCAAGCCGGACAATGCGAAGCGTCAGGAGTCCGGTTCAGTGCTGACAGGTGTAGCCCTGACAGCCGGGAAAGACCGGTATAGCCAACCTGAGCTAGAGTAGGGTGACACTACGGAGAGACGTGCAGGCAAGGCGGTAAGCCGTTATGAGGATATGACGAAACATGTCGAACCCGCCCTAGAAAACAGTTCCTTATATGCTTTAGGATGACAGCCGGGAAAGACCGGCGATTTTTGCAACCTTAAAATAGGATGATATGAAGCTGTATTATTTTGACCCTGAAACATATGGTGATCAGTTTTTCGTCATGGCAAAAAACAAGCAAGCCGCAATTAAGCATGTATTAAATTATTTAGAAAGTAACTTTAAAGACCTTAATTTCCCAAACCATTATAAAGAGGCATGGGTTAAAATTAAAGCCGGTGACACTTTTGTAATAAAAGAGTTTGAAGAGGGCGAGGTTATAGAATCAGAAATATCGTAATTGTTACCAACTTTATCCCAAACCGCGTTCAAGCAGGTACAACTTGTTTTTACGCGGTTTTTTGTTTATTTTTGGTAGTGAAAGACAAGATCAGCAGGAAACTGTTTTTTGCCCCGCCAAAATCGGGGCTTTTTCTTAGCCTATGATTAATATCACTGTAGTTACTAATCCGCAAAGTGCAGCTACCGATTTTTACAGAACCGTCGGCCCGCTGTGGTACATTCAAAAAGCTACTGCCGGGGTTGTCAATATCAATTGCATCACCCCCGATTCCGCCACGTGGTTTAATTTTTTTACATCTGATATAGTTTTCTTTTCCCGGCCCAACGGTAATATGCTTCTTGACATCATTACCGAAGTAAAGGACATGGGCAAACGGGTGTGGGTGGACTATGACGACCTGCTGGACAGCCTTAGCGATTACAACCCGGCCAAAGTGCATTTCGAGCGCTACGACGTAAAAGAAAGCGTCAAACTGATTTTGGCGATGGCCGACGCGGTAAGCGTCTCCACCCAATACCTAAAAGACAAGTACCAGGACCAGACGCGCAACGAAATCACCGTGCTCAAAAACGCATACGATCCAAACGTTTTCCGGTTCAACCCCGTGCGACCGCAGTCCAAACCTATCCGGCTGCATTGGCGCGGATCGGCTACGCACCTAGGCGACCTGATGACCGTTAAGCCGGTGTTAGATTATGCGATCACTTCCGACCAATGGAGCGTAAAGTTTCACGGACTACAAAAGTGGATGTTACACGCATACCCGGACGGGTACACGGTGGCCGATTGGGAAAACCGCCTATTCCGCTATTTCCGCACCCTGGGCGAAGAGCGACCGGACTGGGTAGTATTCCCACTCATTGACGACCCGTTCAACCAGAGCAAAAGCAATATATCAGCAATCGAAGCACTAAACGCCGGGGCCGGTGTCCTAGCTCCGTCTGGCTTTCCTGAATTTGTTCTGCCTGGGGTTATAAATTACGATAGCCCGGAACACTTGCGAGACATCTTCGACCAGATTGAAAAGGGAGAATTGAACAAAGAAGAAACTGTAATGGCCGGGCGGCAATGGCTAAGGGAGTTCCTGACCGTTGAGCAGGAAAATGAAAAGCGCATGGAGCTGATTGGGAAATTGACCGGCGCGCGGTTTACAAAAAAGGTAGAAGGATGATTCAGGTAAAAGACTTGAAATTGAACGACGCAAACCCTCGATACATTCGGGATGAGCGTTTCGGGAAACTGAAACAAAGCATCGAGCAGTTCCCCAAGATGATGAATTTGCGGCCTATTGTCGTAGATGGTAACGGCGTAGTCCTTGGAGGTAATATGCGGCTCCGGGCGTTGATGGACTTGGGGTATAAATCTATCCCCGGCGAGTGGGTGAAGAAAGCAAGCGAACTGACCGAGGAAGAAAAGCGGCGGTTTGTCATTGCGGATAATACCGGGTTTGGCGAGTGGGATTGGGAAATATTGGCGAATGATTGGGATGAGGTGGAGTTGAAAGAATGGGGTTTGGAATTGCCTAACGAGTGGGCGGTTTCGGCTGATGACTTTGGAGAGGATTTTTCTTTACCTGACGGCGACCGTGAGCCGTTCCAACAGATGACGTTTACCCTTGCGGATGAACAAGCGGAGCAAATTAAGACCGCTTTGGCCGATATAAAGAAAAGCGCCGATTTTGAATACATGGAAACGCACGGAAACGAAAACAGCAACGGGAATGCTTTGTATTTAATCGTTCAAAAATGGGCAGAGCAAAAGACATAATTATTAAGGTTATACCGCCGAAACTTGCAACCGAGTTTGTCAAAAAATGGCATTACTCCGGCAAGGTGGTACAAAATAGTCAATTGCATTTTGGCGCGTTCCTCGATGACGCTTTACATGGTGTTATGTCTTTTGGCCCGTCGTTGGACAAGCGAAAAATTCAGGGATTGGTGCGCGGCACAAAATGGAATGAATTTATAGAATTAAACCGGATGGCGTTTGACGACTATTTGCCGCGCAATTCTGAAAGTCGGTGTATTGCCATTGCTATGAAATTGCTGCGGAAGAACGCTCCGCATATAAAGTGGGTTGTTTCGTTTGCGGACGGGGCGCAGTGTGGCGATGGGACTATTTACCGGGCGAGTGGTTTTGTGTTAATAAAAATCAATGAAAATAAAACAAATTGGATTTTTAAAGAATATGTTTTTTCAAACGTAGGATTAAGGACGGGGCGGATAGACAAGGAGGAATTAATAAAAAGAGGGGCTGACCCTAAATTATTACAAGGATCTCCGGCGGAAAGTAAAATAAAAGCGATAGGGGCTAAAAAAATAAAAGGCTTTCAATTGAGTTATTTATTATTTCTTGACAAATCCCAAAAGGAAAACCTAACCGTTCCAATTTTACCTTTCTCCAAAATTGACGAAATCGGCGCGGGAATGTACAAAGGGGAGAATATAAGTATTCAGGAACGAAAAAAAGCGCACGAGGCTAAAGAGACGAAGCACCCGGATACCAACCGGGAGGAAGGCGGTTCGAGTCCGACCCGTGCGCTCAAAAATACTGAGTAATGGCCTACAAAAAAGCAGACCTAGAAAAGCAAGCCATCGAAGCAATTCAAAAACATAACCTGTTTTTCATTCAGGATGTAGCGGCTTTTCTTCCTTGCGACAGGTCAACTTTTTACAATCACGACTTAGACAAATTAGACACTATAAAAGATGCCTTGGAAAAGAACCGGATCAAGACAAAAAACGGACTCCGGGCAAAATGGTATCATGGGAATGCACCGGCGACGCAAATAGCACTTTACAAGCTTCTCGCCGATGAGGATGAAATTAGAAAATTAAGTTTACAACACCACGACCACACGACCGGCGGCGAAAAGTTTACTCCGCTATATTTTAGCGATGGCGATAAAACCGAAATATAAACCGTTCTTTGACAACCTGGAAAAGCGTTATGTAATCATAACCGGCGGGCGTGGATCTGGTAAATCATTTGCCGCCGCTTCTTATGCCTGCGCACGGATTCATGACAACCGGGGCTGGAGATTCCTTTACACCCGCTACACCTTGACGAGCGCCGAAATATCGGTAATACCGGAGTTTGAAGAAAAACTAGAATTGTTCGGCGTTCGGCCCCTGTTCAACGTAACCAAGAAAGAGATCATAAACCGGCGCACTGGCTCAGATATTATCTTCTCCGGCATCAAGACAAGCAGCGGCAACCAGACAGCAAAACTAAAGTCAATACCGAACCTAAACGCCTTCATCATCGAAGAGGCCGAAGAGTTTGAGGATGAAACAGCGTTTGATGTTATAAACTATTCCATTCGGGCCAAGGGCGTGCAAAACGTAATTATCATAATTATGAACCCGCCGACCATCGAGCACTGGATTTGGCCCCGGTGGTTTGAAAAATCGCACCGCATGACGACCATCGACGGCGTGCAGGTTCCGATCAGCACCCATCCGGACGTTTTGCATATTCACACCACGTACCTGGACAACCTGGACAACCTGCACCCCGATTTTATCCGGGAGATCGAGCAAACGAAGCGAACGAACCGGGAGAAGTACGAGCACATCTTCATAGGCAAATGGCGAGACAAGCGCGAAGGGGTAGTATTCGAAAAGTGGAGCGAAGGCGAATTTGATACTACTCTTTCATACTGCTACGGCCTGGACTTTGGTTTTACTTCGCCGCTGGCATTAATCAAGGTGGCGGTCGATAGCAAAAGGCGGCGTATTTTCATTGACGAGTACCTATACAAGTCATATCTTCCAGCGCAGAACGTTATTAACCTGCTGGGCTGCATCGACCGGCCGCAAGACTTAATTATAGCCGATAGCGCGGAGCCGACATTGATAGCGAGCATTGCGCTGGACGGGTTCAACATAACCCGCGCCCAAAAGCGGGAAGTTATTGAGGACATTCGGTTAATCCAGGAATTTGAAATAGTGGTAACCGAACGCAGTTACAACGTAAAGAAGGAACTAAGGAACTACGTTTGGAACGATAAGAAAAGCGAAACGCCGGTGGATGAGTACAACCATGCGCTTGACGCTATGCGATACGCATTCAATCGGCTGCATTTGAATAGATCAGTATTAGCATATACAACGTAAAAAAGAAAAGGATGAAAAAATTGCCAAAAGATAGTTTTGGTAACCAATTGAAAGAAGGTGATACAATTGAATACTATAATTGGTGTTATTGTCACGCAGGCAGTCAGGTATTAAGTGGTGATAAGTTGACAGAGCAAAATATTGAATCTTTAAAAAAAAGGGGGTACACGGCTGAGCGTCGGTTTGATAATATCTATGTAGGCAAGTGCCTGCAACTTAGTAAGCCGCTCCATGGCAAAATAAAATGGAATGAGGAATTTTTGACTTATGAGCCATTAGTTTTTTCAGAGGAGGATTTTCACGGAAATTCTGCGCTTTACGTGTGCAGGAAAGATGACGATGGTTCCTACATTAAAAAGATACAATAATGAAAGAAATCAAGACAGACACAGACCTGCAAAGCGCAATCCAGCAACTATACGACGCGACCCGCGAGGCGATGACCAACCGTGTGGGCCAATGGCGCAAGTTAGAAATTAGCTTTGCGCACGTTTGCAAAATTGCCAAGCTTAACGGCATCCAGGTAGATCCTCTTCCAATCCCTAAAAGCATCGTACAGGGCGCGCCGGTAATTACAACCAAGGCAACCGAAGCGCCGAAGCCGATCACTCCGGCTCCGCCGGTGGCCGGTGACGTGCTGGCCGACAATGCACCGCGCCCGAAAAAGCGCACTTCTTCACGTAGACGCAAAACCCAATGAAGGTAATATTCACCATAGCAAACGATCCGAAAAAATATAGTTACCCGACCGCGCCGGAAGACGTGACGTTCGGGCAATTTGTCGCCTACCTGGATAACGTGTACCCGAAAGCGCCGGAGATCTTAAAACAGATCGAAGAAGCTATAAACGCTGGCGACGAAGAAAAAGTACAAAAACTAAATGCGGGCATAGATAACCGGATGTTAGCCCGTGACATCTACCCTTATTTTGCCCGTGTCGTTTCGCATTTTACTGGAATTGAGTTGTCTATTTTGATCGGCGAAAGGGGGCCGGGGATGAATGTAAAGACGTTGGAAGCGTTGTATAATACAATTCTTCGCGCCCTGGCTCCCCCGCCGTCCGATCAGTACGAGTACATGAAGGAAGTAGAATTCAACGGCGAGCTTTGGATTATACCTGATCGGCTGATGGAAAACGCTTCGGTAATCGAGTTTGCGGAGGCGGCCCAGTTTCAGGCGGCCATGAGCGAAGTCAAAGAAGGGCACTTTCGGGCGTTGATCGACGTGTGCGCCGTTCTTTTGCGAAAGCGGGGTGAACAGTACACCGACAATATTTACAAGCGCAACAAGCGCCTATTTGATAGCTTGCCGATGGATATAGTCTGGCAGGTCGCTTTTTTTTTGACGAGGCGAAGCGCAGCATTAGGGAGAGATTTCCAAATTTATACCGCAAGCCGGACGTTAGGGCGGTTAAAGCAGGAGTTAAAAACCTTACAAAAGAGTACGGTTGGTACTTGACGTTGAAAGATATTGCGGAATCCGGCATGTTCAACCGAGCGGGCCTCACTCCGATAGAATCCGCAGAGCAGGCGCCCTTGTATGATGCCTTTCACTATCTGAGCGCAAAGGCGGCGGAAACAGATTTTAAGAACCGATTAATTGAAACGAAATGAAGATAAAGGAAATTTGGCACTTCATAAAAAGCGTAGTCTGGCCCGCTGCGAAGCCGTTTATTTGCGCATCCAAGGAAGAGGCGCAAGAGCTTGTTTTATGGGCGCGTAACCATGAAAAGATAGCCAGGGCAGCAGAAGCGCACATTAATCTAGACCGGGATATATTGCCGGAGTTTGTGCGCCGGTGCGCTGATGCGCTCGAAAACAACGAAGAATGAAACTACTCGAAATAACCAACTTGTTCAACACGGTTACGAAGTTGCACCCTGATTTCCAGAATTATCACTTTGGATGGCCGTCCGACATGGTTCGCAACGTGGTAAACAACTACGACCCGGAACAATCTACCGGCACGCTATACCCGGCGGTATTGGTGTCCCCTCCAGATATTCGAGTTAACCCGGTAGACCTCAAAACAGTTTATTCTTTCCGGGTGCACTTCATCGACTTGCAGGGATACAATAACAACACATTACTAGACAATAATAACCAGGTCGAGCAATGGAGTGAATTATTTGAAAGCGGCTTACAATGGTTCCGGGAAGTGCAGAACGCAAATAAGAACCTGACTAAGCCCGCTTATCTTGGCCTGTTGAACGATCAGATCAACGGCGGGCTAATGAGCGACGCGGGCGCGCAAAAATTGATTTACGTGTACTTCGATTTTGAAGTTATTACTTCGAGTACATGCACCAGCCTGGGCATTACCTACCCTGACGATGCAATTGCAGCAGGGATGCCTTGGCCGCCAAGCGACACGATAGACAAAGAGAATATTTACGCGCGGGCAGGTGAATTATTGATTGATGATGAAGGCGACGCGCTGATTGATGACGATGGAGACGGCTTGATCGATGGATAAAAAAAGAATAATAATGGACGGCGTAGAACAGGATTGGTTAAACCGGGGCGTATTCGTACATCCAACCGCCCGAATTCATGGGACAATTGAGATAGGCAACGGCGTTGAGATCGGGCCTTATGTGGTCATCGGCGATCAGCCGCAAATCAAGACCGGCTACAAAATGCAGCCCATCGGGAAGGTGAAGATCGGGGCCGGAACGGTCATTAAGGCGCATGCTCACATTTCTTCCGGCTCCTTCGACGTGACGGAGATCGGGGAAAATTGCTTTATCATGGGCGCGGTGCATATCGGCCACGATTGCAAGATCGGGAACAACGTGATACTTACCGAAGGCGCAAAGATTGCCGGGGAAGTTCACATTTGCGACTATGCCAATATTGGCCTGGGCGCGCTGATCCACCAGGGTGTATTGATCCCGGCCAAGTGCATGATCGGCATGGGCGCGGTTGTTACTAAAAAAGCAGCGGCGCAAATGCGGCACGCGGAGACATGGGCCGGGAATCCGGCGCGGAAGTTGGGCATGAATCGCAAGTGGCTAAACATGGAGATATGAAAAACTGTAAAAATTGCAAACATTGGCAAAGGGCGAGCCAAGAAAAGTTTTCTGCCCTGAAAAATAAAGGATGGTGTACAGCCATCGACTACGAAGCAGACTTTAACCGTATTACCATTGGAAAAGGAGGCGCGGTTGTTATTAGTAGAAATGGAGATTTATTGACTGACCAAGATTTCTATTGCGCCAAATTTGAAAAGAAATGAAAACGGCAATTCTCACCCTCACCTGCGGACGGCCCGAAATGACGGTCGAAACGTGGCGGCACAACTTTGCCAACCACGGGGCCGGTGAAGTGCGCGTTTTCTGGTTTGACAATGGCAGCACGCCGGATGAGTTGGCGGTGATGATGGAGGAGGCGGCAAAGTGGCGTTTTGCATTCACGCAGTTTGAGACACAAAACAAGGGCATCGCCTACGCCCTTAACTGGATGATGAAAGCGGCCTTTGCCACAGGCGCGCACGCGGTGGCGACGATGGCGAACGATATCAAAGAGCCGGACGGGTGGCTTGACTTTCGGATCAGAGCCGCAAAAGATATATATCATACGGGGGTGGTGGCCGTGGCGGTCGATCAGTCTACCAGGTACCCACCCAAACACGTCAACGGCTGGATGATCGAGGAGGGCACGGTAATAGGAAACTGGCTAATTACCCGCGACGTTTACGATGCCATTGGCGGCTTTTGCATGGATTACGGGACTTACGGCCCTGTTGATATTGACTACTGTGAGCGCATGAAGGCCGCCGGGTGGCGCTACTACTATTTACACGACCTTTACGCGGACCACATCGGGCAAAAGGAAGCGAACCCGGCGCAGTATCAAGCGGAAAAAAACGCGTCTTTGAATAAGTCCTGGGAGGTGTATAAGCGGAATTTGAAGCTATACCGACAGGGCAAAAATGTTTATCAGCATGATTGACCAAGCATCCATACAAGCAATAGCCAGGACCGCAAAAGAGGCGGTAGTGATCGAATGGCGCAGGCAGGGGCACGAGTTGACCGGCAAGGCAGCACAGAGCATCGAGGAACAGGTGACGACGGCGGCCGATGCGACCCGGATAGATTTCTACATTCAGGATTACATGGCGAACATAAACCAGGGCGTTCCGTCCAACCGAATACCTTACACCCCCGGCAGTGGGGCGAAGTCAAGCAAGTACATACAAGGGCTGACCCGTTACGCCCGGCTGCGCTTCGGTGCGGATCGCAAAGAGGCGGAGCGAATCGCTTTTGCCATTGCCCGGACGCATCTCCGGGAGGGGTTGCCGAGTGCAAAAAGCAAACGCTTTAGCAGCACGGGCCGCCGCACCGGGTTTATTGAGGAGGGGCTTGATAAGAACGAGGATAAGATTTCACAACTGATCGAAAACGCCGTTGAGCAAACGTACAGGGCGTTGATTGAGGCGTTTTTCCGGTCGCAAATATCCGGGCGATGAGTTTTACAGCGACCCCAGACGATTTGAGCGCGGCGTACAGGCCGATAATTTTTGTCAATACGCAGACAAGCAGCGAGAATGTAGAAAGCGCAAAGGTAGAGGTTACGGTTAATGGAAGCCTGCAAGTGACGTACCGAAAGCCATACACCACGAAGGCGGGCAATGATTACACGTTCAACATCGACGTACAAACGCCGGTACAAAGAGCACTGGCCCCACGCACGGACGCAGCGGCGGCGAGTTCCATATTTCCGGCCGCCAGCGGCGGCTCATCCTCTGACGCTTCCGACTGTTACGCCACTTTCGAAGTAGATGTTTATTTAGAATACCGTTCGAGCGCCGGGCTATTAGTGACAAGCACGGCCGCCGAAACAAGTAGCGGGTTTTATGCGTTTGCGGCCAAGCGTCCGGCCAGCGATACTACAATGACCGATTATTACTACCAGGGCAGCGGGACGTTCAAATGGCTGACCGATGGACCGAGCGCGCAAAAGATCGGAACGAGCGAACCGGCGGCCCTGTGTTCTGCCCGCAAAGGATGGAACCAGTACCTTTTCAAGCTATACGATAGCGCCGGAAGTCAAACCACATCGGCCACCGTTCCCGTTATAGGCGTTGGACCAGATCCCAAAATGGAAGTGCTGGACGGCGGGACGGCTAATTTAGCCTATGATTTTGCCGGGGTTTCTTACTACACGGTAGAACTTGCCAACAGCGGTACAGTAGTCAGTGAGCCGCGGCGCTTCGACATTGTTCGCCGGTGCGCGCATGCAAAGCGTATATATTGGATGAACAGCCTGGGCGGGGTGGATCAATACACATTTGAGGGCCAAATTACCAAGATCCACACCCACGGCGGCGAGATCGGTGAAATAAACCAACCGATACCAACAGACAGCGACCTGCCCGGTATTGTGAAAACCGGCATTGTGAGCGAAGTCAAATATAAGATTGTGGAAGTGATGGACGCGACCACTGCCGACTGGGTGCGCAACATGTTTATATCTCCGGAGGTGTATATGGAAATTGATAGCAAACTTTGGCGGGTGACGGTGGAGCCTGGGAGCGTAGATATTGACACGAGCAGCGAAGCACAGCAGGAAATTGAGTTTACCGTTTTGTTCGAAAACGAAATAACCCAAGAGATGTGAAAAAGTATGTCGACATATACATAGGCGGTCAGGCGGTAGACGTGGACGTTTCCGGCCTGAGCTTGTCTATTCAGTACTCCATCGAAGAAGCTGACCTGGGGAAAGTTCGCGGTTCGCACTCCAAGCGCTCGATCAACTTACCAGCCACCAGCGTAAACGCCGCCATTGCCGAAAGTGTGCAAGATCCGGCAAGCATAACCAGCAGCGCGGGCACCCTGCAACCGGCGCGCATCGAAGTAAACGGAATGCCGGTGTTATCCGGTAAGGCGCAGTTGACGGACGTAGACCTGATCCGGCGCGGCTACGGCCTACGGGCCGCCGGGTACAAGTATGCTTTCTTTGGCTCTAATGCTGATTGGTTTCAGGATTTGGGAGATTTGCGAATTCGTGACTTGGGCTGGGCAGATAGAACAATCACTACATCAGGCGTAGAGGCTACCTATACTCCAGCAGATGAAACTTGTTTTACGGTAATAAAGTGGGCCGAATGGTTTCAATCTTCAGCGATCCGGCATGTAGATCACACTCCTGCGATATTCGTTTCATCCATCCTGCAAAAAGCATTCAATTCAATAGGCTACACAATTAACAGCCTGTATGATTCCGATCCGTGGAACCGGCTTATTATCCCGGTGCCGTTGGCGCTAGATGGCGAATACGCTAACAATTCCGTAAATATCCGGGTGGAAAGTTCAAGCGCCCAAGCGATTGCAGCACCCACAACTACGGCCACGGAGACAGTCATTGAGCACGGAAAGGAAAGCCCGGCGCCGAACAAAGATCCAGGCGACCGATACAATGAAGGCGGGCACACGTACCCGCACGCATTCAAAGCGCCTCTAAAAGGGCTTTACCGGCTTTCCCTGACGGTAATTACTGATGGCTTTGTATTGACCGGACAGGATAATTTTACGGATTACCAAGAGCTTTTTCTTTCTTTCAAGAAAAACGACACCGATTATATTCAGTACACAAAAGTGTATGACGGTTTAGAAATTATTTCCGGCGACCTCGGGCCGCTAACAATTAGCTACGTAGGGCAGTTAGATCAGGACGACGAATTGCAAGCGGTAATAATAACCGACACAGAAACCGAACTAAGCGACCCGTTTACAATCACTTCCGTTTTTACGGTTGAGTTTGAAAAAGATCAGTGGTTCCTGGGCGATCCGGTTCCGTGGAAAAATATCATTCCCCTGTCCTGGAAAGTGCGCGACCTGATCACTGACCTTACCAAGGCGTTCAATCTTAAATGGGAAACGGA
>Ga0196905_1000882_pt1 | contig 11919 bp, 26 predicted proteins | sample CB_VirMetaG_3_FD_169098 | JGI IMG/M metagenome (GOLD analysis project Ga0196905, IMG submission 169098) | Freshwater to marine saline gradient viral communities from Chesapeake Bay - CB_1508_1S Viral MetaG (v3) (version 3) | ecosystem: Environmental > Aquatic > Marine > Coastal | place: USA... | reverse complement strand
TAAATTTGTAATCTTTGACATATTTTTTCCTTTCATTCTTCTGAGAAACGGGGGACTAACACGAATTGTATTAAACACATTATATGTTTTGATTGACATTGTAAACCTCCAAGCATCCCTGAGAGGATTCGAACCTCTGACCCACAGCTTAGAAGGCTGTTGCTCTATCCAACTGAGCTACAGGGATATACACCCATTATACCACAAATGGGTATCCATGTCAAGCCCGTCAAACTGACAACTTAAGGTTTGCCGAAGGATCAATTACCTTTTTACCAGGAACTACAAGATTATTTACAATAACATTTGTGTAATGATCTTCTAGATCCTTTTGTGCGTCAACCATGAATACTACATGGGACTTTGCTAGATCAATTCCATCCTCAACATTAGCGTATGGCAACCATTTTGCCAAGAGCAATTTTCCTTCGGGGGATGGAATAAGAACCGAAGGATCCTTAAGAGTGACTGAGGTCTTGGTTTCCTCAACGCTTGCGATAATCTCTTCACCACTCATTAGACGAACAATTTTCACTGCCATAATAATTACTCCTTATCTTCTGGACATTTAAACATTATACGATCCCAAAACTTACACTTTGGGGGTTTATCAATAGGCCAACATGTGCAACAGTCGGATGGAATCTTGTCTGAATTCTTTGGATCTTCTGCTCTGGCGACTGCTTTTTCAATTTCTTTCATCGTAAGAAGCATGTCAATGCAGCGATCATCTTTCTTCGCTTGCAAGTAAACCAAGTCCGATCTCTTTACTTCTCTTCTCATGTTGAACCTCCCATTCTATATCAGTATGTATACGTTGTCAAGGGGTTGGGGTTTTTGGTCTTTTGGACTTAATATAATCAGAAATCACATCTGACAATTCCTCTAGACTCTTGAGTCCGATATAACCCATCATGAATGCTACCGCGTATTTTCCCTTATCTTGAAGAGATTCGGGGGCGAAGTTAAGTACTAGTGGTGTGAGAAAATTCGCACAAATAGTACCCATGGTTATGCACATTATTTGTTTGCTTAGTTTTTGCTTCTTCTTCTTGATTGATAAGATCAATGCACCGAAGAATCCAGATACTAAAAATCCTAAATCAATCCCAAATCTTAATAACTGTGAGTGGAAATCGTCGTTCTGCATGTTTATCCTTTATACTAGAAAAACATGATATAAAGGTACTAGTATATATAAAAAACCCCACCATCTCTGGTGGGGTGGTTCGTTCAGATGCGGGAGAACCAATCCCCACTGCTTCAAGCAGCCATCCGCATTGGTGCGGCATTTAAAATTGCAACCGTTGTTTCACGACACTCGTTGCCAGTGACGGATATCTCCCTTATGCTCGCTTCCCCTTGTCGATTCTATTCGACCCCTTAGTTTGGGACACTATGATGGATTACACCATCTACCTTGCTTTGTCGGTCAATTACTAGATAGACCGTTTTACGCAAGAGCGTCTCTTGTCAAGACCGCGTTTCCGTCAGAACGCCACTAGTGTCGAATGGAGTCGGGGGGATTCGCACCCCCGTCCAAATGGGTTGCTCACAAAGATCAACAATATCAATCGGGGTAGCAGGATTTGAACCTACGACTTCCTGCTCCCAAAGCAGGCGCTCTAGCCAAGCTGAGCTATACCCCGTTATTTTTTAGTTTTCTTTACATCAGTTTGTTTTTTTATTTGTTCTTTCTCTGGCGGAGTAGAAACTACTTTTGGAGTCAATTTAGCAAGTTTTCTCTCATGTTCAATAAGTTTTTGTAATTCATTTTTTGATCTCATTTCAATTCCCCTTTGGAGTATTTATAAGTTTCTCCAAAGCAGATGCCACTCTATTCAATGAGTGCTGAGTCAAGAACATGCCATTTGTGGCATTTTGAATTTCTTTATTTGTTTCCGAGATCAGAATGTTCTGATCGGTATGTGCTGTATTGTACATCTCTTCCAGTTCGGCAATCTCATGCTCCATTGGAAAATGCTTCAGACATTCTGATGCCATCTTGCGAATTTCCTTTGGAACTCTTGGAGTTTCCTCTGGATTGAGCAAGTCAAACAAGAACTTTCTTGTCTTTCGCATTGAAATGAACCATTCATTTGGTAATGTCATAACTCTCTGAACTGGGATCGAACCAGTGACATCGAAGTTAACAGCTTCGCGCTCTACCTGCTGAGCTATCAGAGAATGGTTGCAGAGGGACTCGAACCCCCGAAGTCTAATGACAACAGATTTACAGTCTGTCCTCTTTGCCGCTTGAGTATACAACCCAATACCCTAACGGGGACTCGAACCCCGAGCCTTCGCCTTGAAAGGGCGACGATCTGGCCAGTTGATCTATTAGGGCAGTAAATACGCCGTTCCAGTAACGCTCTGGCTTGAGATTGTTATAAGCAATCCTGCGAAACTTTCCGCCCACGGCGCGTTGGTATCATTATACCAGATTCTGTTCGCTTGTCAAGACCTCTGGAACAACAATCTTTGATTTCTTATTGTTCACATGTCCATTTTCATTCTTCGTAAAGTAATTGCTCTTCTGACGATCTTCATCGTGACCAAGACGATAATTGATCTCCTTCACTCCAAGAGCATTGAGAATAACAGCATCACTCTCTTCACCTGCCAAGATTGAAAGTAGAGAAATTGAAACGTTTTTTGCTTCCTCTTCATTCATCTCAAGAGGAATATCAATGTGAAGACGGTATGTCATGATCAATCCTGTAGAAATTGTACAATCTCTTCCTGAGCGACTTCAACAATCTGACCAGATTCTGTGCGAACCTTTGCCATCTTGTTTCCGAAAAGATCTTCGTAATTCTCAATCACAACACAAGTTTCTTTTGTTTCCTTGATTACATATTTCATAGTTTGTGAATTCCTTCGTTGTCTGTATAGTATATAGTTTGAAAAACCTCACGACACCACGGCAAACAAAGTTCGCATGGTTTTGACATTCGTAATTGTCCGAAACGGTTGAATCTAACATTTACAAGATTCAACTTTCTGCCGCGTAGATTGTATGGGACTTTGCGGTATGCGTCAAGCTCTGAGTGCATTTCGTCATACCGATATCCGATTTCGGAGGCCTTCGGATGTGTCTTGAAATTATTCCTACCTACAGAAACAATTCTATTCTTATGAAAGATTAGAGAGATATGTTTCTTCTGTCTCTGAATCTCAAGACAGAGAGGAAACGCAAAATCCAAAATGTCATCAAGATCTGTCATAAACAAAGGTAGGGCATTTCTGCCCTACCTTCGCGGGAATTTAGTTTGTTATGATCAGGCGTTGATCATGTAGCGACTACCGTCCTTGCGGAAGCCGTAGGTGCGCGAACCAGGGTGAGTGTCGCGCATGAAGTAGCGAGTGTTGCTACCGTTCTCGACAGTCTCAATCTCCCAATTGCCGTATGCCTCGACCATCTCACGAATGTCGCTGATGGTCGCACGGAGGTTCTGAACACCGTACTTGTTTAGCGCCTCACGGGCATCGATGCCCCATCCACGGGCAAGGTGATTGATGACCTGACGCTTCTTGGTAAGAGTGTTGCTGTTTGCCATAATAATAAAATTCCTTAGTGACCCTGAATTGGAAGATCCGATCATTTGCGGGTCAGTCACCTGATCGGTTAACTGGGTACATTATACAGGAAGGGGGGTCGTCTGTCAAGCCCCTTGAGGGGGCAGGAAAAAGAATCTTAAATTTCTTTTTTCCTATAATTTAATTTCCATAGCGCCTTAGCAATGGCGTTGGCAGTTTCAATTACCGCCTCTTCGGAAAGCTCAGGACGTACTGCATGAACAACTTCATGAATGATCGTATCCATGAGATCCAATGGTTTAAGACTGCGCTTAACCCAAATTTCTGGTTTTGAATATTTTGGATCATCGCATTCGCCAAGAATATTATTTGGAAGTTCTGCGGATTTTACAATCTTAATCTTCCAGTTCTTCTTGTTGATCCGTATTGTCACTTCTTCTTCAGGAACCATAAGAACCTCCAAGGTATATATGAAATGACACAACCACCATTTTTGGTGGTTGTGTTTGCGATAAGTTGATTAAACTTTACGCACTTTTCCCTTCGTAGGTACGCCAAGTTCCCTGCTGAATGTTGACGACTGTCACTCATAGTGCGTAGTGGGGGACTTGAACCCCTTCTCAATTACTTTACAGCAATTCTAGTAGAGCCTCCAGATGCGCGGTCTGACTGATACTACGCGAAAAAGCACTTTCACTCTTCTACAAAATCATCGAATGTCATTCGCTCTTGCATCAGAGACTTCCATTTTTTCCTCTTATCCATTGAGTCGTAGAATTCTTTCTCTTCATCGCTGACCATTGTTGAGTCAAATTGAGGAGAACACTCCAACGGCTTCTTGGAAATGAAGTCCTGAATCTGTTCTTCCGTCAACTCTTTTTTGGAGTCAATGGTGAACTCTACAGGAATATTCATGTTGTAGGAATAGTAGACTTTATATTCTGGCATTAAAGCGGGTGATGGGATTCGAACCCACGACGACAAGCTTGGAAGGCTAGCATTCTACCACTGAATTACACCCGCGAATACCCCCAGTAGGGATCGAACCTACGACCTATCGGTTAAAAGCCGAATGCTCTACCATCTGAGCTATAGGGGCGGTAAAGCAGGGGATGGCGAGTCCCCCGCAAGGTTTTACGCCTAGTTTCTAGATAATCGACTCGTTAGAAACTATAACAACGGTCGATGCGTATTTAATCGAATACGCAAATCTTATAATATAATAGCGGTTTTATGGTTCACATATGGTTCTCTCATGCGGTACATTATATCAGAATCTGCTGCTTTGTCAAGCCCTCGGAGTACCATTCTGGAATATTTCGTCTTGTCCATTTTGCGAATCTTTTCTTTTCTCCAAGATAATAATTACGATATGCGCTAATGGCGTCATCCGCTACTTTGTATTGCTCTGGCATTGCCTGAGCAAATGGAGTACGAGCAGTTCCATTCTCAATTACATACTTTGGAATTTCATTCTCAAACCAATAGGTAAGAGAATGTGCCTTATGAATCTTACCATAACGGTAGGTATATTCATTAGACAACTCGTTTGTGTGCTGTGCCAACCAGATGTAATTGTGGGATGATGATCTTGCCCACACCGTACATGGATGGTTCATGAATGACTTCTTGTAGAGAAAGTCTTCTTCTGCTCCACCTAGACGATGAATGGTGGAGAGCATTTGACAACCCTCTACAATCATCTTCACCACATGCTTGTCGCACATCATCTGTGCTGCCACACGCGGATCATAATCAAGAACGAAAATATTCATAGACCAAGTTTGGAAAAGAGTGCGCGTGGAAGACTACCTTCGTCGTACATTGCCTGAAGCGTCTTCTTCTTGGCATTCTTCAAAGATTCAATACGATTAAGACGACGGCGTTCTTTTGACTTACGGTGCTTTACTTTTACTTCACGGTCTTTTGTATTCATTGTGATTTCCTTTCTTTTGCTTCTTCACGAAGACGATTGATAATATCTCTGGCTTGATCAATTTGTGCTTTTTGCTTTGCGACTCGTTCTTCGTGTAGTTTTTCTGCTGCTTCTCTTCGTTTTCTTAGTTCTTCTTTTTGCTTCGATTCTACGGTATGTGCTTCTTCTTTTTCTTCTTGTTCTTTTTTTACAAGTTCTTCTTCCGTCGTAAACGAAACCACTTTAGAAATGCGAAAACTTTTCCATTTTCCTTCTTTGATGTCCCATACTGCCAAAATATCTTCATCGACTTTTGGTTTCAGAACTTCTTCAATTGATTGTGTGTATTTCTTGGGAAGATAATTTGGATTTAAAGTGCAAAGAAGGACTCTTGTGGTATTATCTTTTACCTTTGTGAATATTACGCGACACATTCCCTCTAATAAGTATTTCTGAAGGATCGGTCTTCCCATGTCCTGTTGTTTTGTGAATATCAACTGGTTTTTCCCCTGGTAAAAATGTTGGTATGCCCACCATTTGTCTTAAAAGTGTTCTATAGTACTCTGGAGTGCCATGAGTATAGTCGCTTGCGACGTTGAAGTCAAGAGATGCCCATTTTTTACCGTTCATATAAATATATATAATTTAGGAGAAATAATAAATGAGTATGACTTATACCTTTGGAGAAACTGTTACAGCTGCTGGTGTTACTGGTCCAGTTTATAATGCACTCTACAATCCAACAGGAGCTACAGTCACTGGAACTGCAACTCCTGTGAGAAATCAAGACAATGATGCTATTAGCATTCGAATAGGAGCAGGAGAAATACTTCCAATTAAAGTAAGACAAGTAAAACCAAGTGCCAATATTATTGGATTGAAATGATTTATCATGAATGACGACCCAATTACATTCTCAAGTGCTGTACCTATTCCAGTATCACCAAACCCTGGAACAACATTAACATTTAATGGCATTCGCAACGATACTGATAATATCGCAGCATTATATATCACCCCAGTGAGAAATCAAGATAGTGAACAGTTTGTAATAATTCTACAATCTGGTCAAACCGTGCCAATTAAGGTTAGATATTCTCAAGTATTGAGTAAAGGCACTGGAAACGTAAATGGTCTTCTTTAGGCCCTTTGCTTTCGTAGTTGATGATCTAACCAACCATCCTTCCAATCGTATCGTGAACGGTTGGAAAACTTGTATAGATCATTTCCAAGAGAAATGTATGAATCGTGTACATCGTGAAAATGCATATAGTAGTATGGTTTGTGAGTTGTGGGATCTCCCACTTCTCGCTGAGGGGCATCACCACTTCCCTTTGAGGAGTACTCCTTCAAATTCCCTGGAAGTGACTTAAAATTAAAATAGTACTTAATAAACTCACTCTCTGAAAGATTATTCCACCATGAGACGAACTCTTGCTCGTCCATGTTAGTTTTCCAGATCCAAGTTCGATATCCATACTCTTCATTGATAAAAACTTCAATACCATCTTTACGCATCAGTTTCATCCTTAAAATGCTTTGCTATTTGTGTTAGGAAATCGTACTCTTCATCTAGAAAAGTACCAGGTTCATTGTTAATTAATAGAGAATTTGCGAAATTAACAGCATTTCGCCAATAACGATCACTGTCTTCGTATGCACCGTGGGTTGCTGCTCTTTCAGCAAGTTCCACATATTCATAACATGTAAATACTTTATCTGAAATTGTCACTTTTTTATCCAAGAGGATCTTCGTCGTCTGTTTCAATTTCGTAATGTTGGTCGTCGTCGTAGTTGGCGTCTTCGTCGTCCCAATCATCTTCGTCGTCTTCAAAGTCATCATATGGATCACGTTCGTCATCCATATCATCATCTTCGTCAAGATCTTCAAGATCATCATCATCTTCGAACTCTTCATCTAGATCATCAAGATCGTCATCATCGTCCCACAGATCGTCATCATCGTAGTCGCTCATATTGTTCTCCTTAATATTAAAGTTGACTTTATACCAAGCATATTCTTCAGACATGACCGCATTGTATCATGCCACTCTATGTATGTCAAGATCAGATTTCAAACAAGATCTCTTCCTAGAAAATCTACAGTTAAATGATAGGCATCATGTAGTACTTTGTACGCACTGTTCAGAAGTACCGATAGCCTTGACTTTTTACGAGACTTTTTGTATTTTGGCATATATTGTTCTCTTTATGAGTATGTATAAATACTGATGTATGACAACAACAATCTCTCTTTTTAATATGTCGTATGAAAAGATACTTGAAATAGATTGGCAACATGCTGTTGTTCTTTATATTCGTGGAAAAGTAAATGCCTGTACAGACGAATATCTTGACATACGAACTGGCAGTGGTATATTCAAACTGCCCAAACAAATCATACTGAAAAAGTATGTACACATTCCATATCGTTCTCCTTCTCCCTCACGCAAGAATATTTTTCTACGGGACAATTATACCTGCCAATATTGCGAATGTCAACTGTCACATGATATTGCCACGGTAGATCATGTTCTTCCCAGAGGAAGGGGTGGAAAGCACGAATGGGAAAATGTGGTGGCGTGCTGCTTGCGGTGCAACCGAAAGAAGGGGTTCAGAACTCCCGAAGAAGCAAACATGCCTTTAATGAAAAAACCCAAACCGTTAAAGTCTGGGTTTTATTGAATAATAAATGATCATTTATTATTCCCCTTCTCTATTCATCAATGCTTTTTTAAGTTTTTCTAATGCTTCTTTTGCAATTCTGTTAATCTCAACTTCTTTTAGAGGATTACCTGATTTTGTTCCTATTCCCTTTTTATGTAGGATTTGTGCTATTTCTGAATCAGAGTATTGCCTATTGTCTACATCACTTTGCCTTTGACCTCCAACAGCACCTAATCTCAAAGCACCTCTAGGATTTGTACTCATATCTTGAGCTGCTTTAACTCCTGCCAATATTTGGGCAGAACTTTCTCTTTCTGCTCTCATGGCAGGCGTTATATCTTCCTCTTCTTCGCCTGCCATGCTAATTGGATTAACATCACTGTGATCTATGGTATCGTCTCCTGCCGACATTGACATAATATCCAATATATCTCTAGGCGTTTTGTAGGGTACAGATATGTCTCCTGCTCTTTCGTTCTCGGGCATTGGTGGAAGTCTAGCTCTTCTTCTTGCCTCAGTTAAATAATTAAATAAATTATTTTTATAATATTCTTTTAAATTCATATAATTTCTTCCTCTTCCATATCAATAAAATCGTATGGACCTTCTAGACCGTCTATCTCCATATGAATATGTATATTATAGTCCTGCTCTTGATCTTGACTCTCCTTCATCCTCTATTTGTTGCATTCCTCGTGCCTCTCTCGCCTTAGCTTCTATTTCCTTCATGTGCGGATGGTCTACATCAACACCTTCCGCGCGCATGGTATCATGAAGGTTTAATAAATTGCCTGCCCATTCTCCCCAACTTCTAGGTCTTACATAAAGTCCTTTTAGCATTTCCCTTGATTTTTCGCCACCCAATTGTCCTGATCGAATTGCGTCGTGAAATGATACAGGTGGTAGATTTTCTTCATTCGCAATCTGTAAAGATTCAAACAATTGTTTCTTAAAATAATTCTTATAACTCATCATCTTTCCTTTTTAATATCTATATTGTAAAATTAGCTTGACAGGTTTCTAGGAGGTTGTGTATAATCTTTGTGTGGGAATGAGAAAGTGTAGTTACTTCTTTGGTGGTAGTAATACTAAAGATTTGAGAAGTGTGTCTGCGAATTTTCTAGATTCCTCATCCTCATCTGCTTTAATCATATTAGGCATGACTGGATTCAAAGAACCAGATGGTCTTGCCCAGATTTCAGAATCTGATAAATTTGCTGCTGGTGTCATTGTACGACCAGAAGAAATAAAATGAGATAACATCATTCTTGGTCCAAGAACAGGATCCTTTCTCATTTTATTCCAGTGATTTGCTCCCTGTTCGGATTGCAGATCGCTTGATTCAATTGGATGACCCATATCACTTAATTTAGAATATAGCATGGGTGGAATTGATGTGCCTGTTTTTCTTTTTCTGTGGTCTGGGTGAACTTTTAAGTCAACTGCTTTTAATAGTTTTACATCTGGAAATCTATTATCATCGCGAGCTTCTGCTTTGAACATCGCAGCAACTCTATTTGTTGGTTTATGCACAACGACATACTTGTGTTGATCTGTTATAGAATATGGTTGTGTTCCTTCGTAGGTAAATCTATGAAGTGTGTAATCATCATTCAGATCACCAAGGTGAGTATGTGTTTTCTTTGGATTCTTCAATCCTGTGTAATTTGATGATATATCATAGAGATGATGCTCAGGATAAAATTCACCAAATCCACTTGCAAGTGGAACATAGGGTCTTGTCATCAACTCTATGTCTTCAAGAATGTATTGTCTGAAGGATTTCATTTTTGACTTTCATTCAAGAACTTTTTGAAACTCATTAGTCTTGGTTGGTATGAGTCTCCGATTACTCTCATCCATGATGGAACATTAGGATCTTTTCCCATTGCTGCTCTTATTTGAGATGAGGTTGGAGCAGGAGGTGCTGATTGTGGTGCTCTTGAGACTCTTCCACCCTCCTTGCCTAGAATTGTGTTGAGTGTCTTCATATCACCAATTGCTATCATTTGTTGACCTTCACGTTTTGTAAGTCCGCGAGATTTCAAAAATGGTTCAAGTGCATTTTGATTAATTCCATGAAGACCAATTAAAACTTCTTCTCCTGCATTCACTCGTTCTTGAATGTATGGATGCAGGTTTTCTAATGCCTTTAGATATTCGTCTGGATGTGCTCTGGTATATGCGCGATCAAAATTTATCGTTCGAATTTTCATATCTTTGTTAAATTCGTTTGTGACTCTTGACCACCCCTTAGATTCTAAATGTCTGTGCAATTCTGGATGCGTTGCGTACTTTTTTGCTTTTCGTAATTGATCAGGTCCACCGATTGCTTTTGTTAATTCTTCTTCTGTGTGATCAAAAAGATGAGGATTTTCCGCAGCATATACTGTATGATCTTCTGCCGTTGGACTATGTCCATATGGAATGTTTACTATTCTTCCATCGTTATGGATCCACATTTTATTTGAATATTGAGGTTCTTTCATATTGAGTATTTATAAAAAACAACCCTCCGTTGGGAGGGTTGCGGTTACTACTAGTTTTGTGTTAATCTTAAATTTATCTGAAACGACCTTTTAGATGTTCTTGATTGGTGTGGAATGTAGGATACGTTGCGGAATCGTTGGCCACATCAGGATGTCTTCCCACAAAATGACCATGATTATCAATTATTCTTTTGACTTTATCTAATGTATCTTGTGGAATTTTTATTTCAGGGTTATTATGTGCCATATGTAAATATAACATGTCATCTATGGTCAATCCATCTATAGGTTTTTCTTCGAACTCACCAGAATGTAATGTTGTTGGATCTGCTGTCATTCTTTTAGTTTCGTCACGAATATCATATGCTTTAGCTCGGTCTAAATGAATCATTTTATGAAAAGCTTTCTCGCGCTCGTCAAAATATTTTGGGGCCATTGCCATTTCGTTAATTAAGTGTTGCTTAAAATAGTCCTTGAAATTCATTTTAACTGGCTCCTGTTTTCTTTATTTATAATTATCTAAATTTGCGTCTATGAAGAGCGTATTGAGTTGGACTCATATTGTTTATTGTTGCATCTGTATATGCAGATAATGCATCACCGAGCATTTCTCTATCCATGTTTTTATCTGTTGGGTAATTTTTGATTCCCACAGGAACATTACTCGCTCGAAGTGCTGCTGAACTTTGCATAGATCTGTCAGCTGCTGATAATGGATCTTTAGAAAAACGACCACGCATTGTATCAAATGCAGATTGTCCTTCGGGTGATAACGATGCACGTCTTCTGGCGCGCTTACCTGAAGTTTTTAAACCCATCTCCGATGCCTCTTCACCACTCATAGCCTTTGGAATCGCTCTTCCCGAAGTGCCTCTGGTGAAATCATTTTCTATTAACGATATTAATTCTTTTTTAAAATAATTTTTGTAATTCATTTTAACTTTCTTCCGTTTTCTTTATTTATCTTTTACCTAAAACTTACTGGTATACTTTTCACATGATCCGTGGTGATATTCATGAGATTCGTTGACCCTCGCGCGAGAGGTTTGAAATATCCAGTATTATGCATGTGCATCATCATGTACTTCGCGAAGTTCGGATCAAGCACATCGGTTCGCTTTATGCGAACTCCGATGTGTTCGGGATGAAACTGCGTAGAGACACCACCTACCGTTTTGTCTGAACCCTTTCGAGTGATCCAAAAATGAGCATCTTCCATGTTGGTTCCAATGTCTGCAACATGACCCATCGTCATCTGAGAGAGTTCAACTTTATCCTCGGGTTCTCTGCTTCTCTGCTGCTCGGGGG
>Ga0196905_1000880_pt1 | contig 11928 bp, 11 predicted proteins | sample CB_VirMetaG_3_FD_169098 | JGI IMG/M metagenome (GOLD analysis project Ga0196905, IMG submission 169098) | Freshwater to marine saline gradient viral communities from Chesapeake Bay - CB_1508_1S Viral MetaG (v3) (version 3) | ecosystem: Environmental > Aquatic > Marine > Coastal | place: USA... | reverse complement strand
GTGTTATGGATACGCTATTAGGGAATCGTATCAATAAACTCTAATGAAACACGCAAGCCTCAAAGAAAGTTATCAGACGGCAAAAAAACGAAAGCATCATATAGAACAAGAAATCAACGATGCTTATGCCTATACGTTTCCGCAGGTGTCGCCAGAAAAAACTGTTGGCGAAAAACCTGACAGAAAACGAATTTTTGACAGCACTGCCCCAAATGCTGTTAACACATTAGTCTCAAATCTTATAACTTTTCTGATCCCACATAACAGCCGTTGGGCTGAAATAGTTGTGCGCGATAGTGTGCTTGAGCAAGGCGTCGCTGGTGAGCAGATGCTTCAGCTTGAAGACGAAAACAAAAAACTGTGGGAAATAATACACGACAGCAATTTTTACGTTGCGGCTGCGGAGGCCCTTACAGACTGCGTTGTAAGCGGTGTTGGCTGTATGGCAGTTGAAATAAATGCAAAAGGCAACGGTGTTACCTACGTCAGCGTGCCAATAGGGCAATTATACATTCTTGAAAACGGCAGCGGCGTTGTTGACACTGTTTTTCGTACGCACACGCTGCCAGCACGTGTTGTGGTTTACAACTACAGCAACGTGCCAAAGTGGGTCAGCGAACTTTACACAAAAAACGCAGACGAACCTATAAAGCTTGTTGAAGCGATGTTGCCACAACCAGACGGCAGCAGCACTTACTGCGTACACCTAGAACAAGATTGGACGGAGCTTGAGCGTTACACAACGTGGCATAAGCCATTTACGGTATTCCGCTGGCGTAAAAGCACTGGTGACTGTTGGGGCGATAGTCCAGTGCGCCAAGCTCTACCAGACATTAAAACGCTCAATACAATGGTTGAGCAGCTACTAAACGGTAGTGAATTTGCTAGCAGAGGAGCATGGCAGACAGAAGACCCTACGCTTGAAGGTAAACGCCTAAAACCAGGCAGTATTATCATCAGCAGCAGAAGCGATGCGTTACAGCCTATCGTATTTCCTGGCAATGTCCAAATTGCTTACAATGATATCAGCAGTATTCAGAGCAGCGTAAAACAACGTTTGTTCGCTGAAAATCTTCCGCCAGCAGATAATGTAAAAGGTGTAGTTGCGACAGCAATTACAGCACTGCAAGCACAGTTCTTTCGTTTGATAGCACCAGCGGCTCTACGGTTAGAAATAGAATTTTTGCGAGAAATTATTATCAACACTGTGCGTTTGTGCGGACGAAACAAACTTATGGGTGACTTTAAGGTAGAGGGCAATCCATTACACATTAGCGTAGAAAGCGTAGTGCGTAGAGGGTTAGAGCTCGAGCAAGTTACGAACATTTTACAAACGCTTCAACTTCTTCAACCTTTCGCAGAACAAGCAATGCAGCAGATAAACGTGCCAGAACTTATCAAGTTTATATTTGAGAAAACAAACTTCCCAACAACGCTTATTCAAGAGGCACCGCAGCAGATGCCGCAAATGGCTGACGCAAATGGATTAGTCCAACAAGACCAACTCCAACAGTTAGCACAAAACATCCTACCGCAAGTGTTAGGCAACGTGGGAGCGTGACATGAAAGACAGAACGAATGACCTACAGAATAGCCAAAAAGGCACAAGCACTCACTAAAACAGACCGCTGGTATAGCCAAAAGCAAATACACGAAGCGTGGGTTCGAACCTTAACGGGCAATTATGGCGACACGCTGATCTACAGCCTCTATGACCTTGCAGACAAACCCTACATCAAAATAGATGACATAAACCCTCACACTGCCGTGTTCAGAGAGGGAAAGCGCGATCTAGTTGAGCAAATTATGCGGATAGTAAACTCAGAGCTTACAAAGGACACAGAATGAACGAACAGCTACAAAAAAAATACGAGCAACAGCATCAAAAAACAAACGATGCCTTAGTCAAATACCTCGCAGAGCGAAAGAAACTGAACGAAGTTTTGAAAGAAATCGACAATGAGATTGTAAGTGATCAAAAACGATTACAGCGACGCAGTCGAGAGGTTGCGGCCAATGACGTAAACAAGGAAAAACAGAATGAACGAACAGAATGATCAACCAGTTGATACCAGTAATAGTTTAATTGCAAATGTGCAAGCAGACGCGCCACAGCAAACACAAACAGAAGAAACGCAATCTTACAAGTTAGGAGAATTAGATATAAAAAGTGTGCCAGAAAAATTTATTGATAAAGACACTGGCATTATAAAAATAAACGACATTCTTAAAAGCAACAACGAACTTGAAAAAGCGTTACATAGCCGCGCACCAGAAAGCTATGAATTAGATGACGTATTACAAGAATATAATCTGGCGTGGGAGAGCGAGGAGCAAGAAACTGAGGTGCGCGACCTTTTTAAGGCGCACAGAATAAGCAACGACGCAGCCAAAGAAATCATCAGCGTGTATGGAAAACGCATAACACATATGATGGAGCAGTTTGGCACCCCTTACAATCTAGACACAGAAATGGAAACACTGCGCTCAGCATGGGGAGGCAATACAGACGCTCGCCTACAAGAAATTAGTGAGTTTGTTGAAAAAGGCAACATGCCCAAAGAAGTCTTCACTACTAGCCCTTTAAAAACGGCTGCGGGCATACAGCTTCTATACGACATGATGAAAAACACACGTGGCCCAAACGTAATGCGTAGTGCAGATGTGCCTGTAGCAGATTTAGAAACACAGCTATCGCAGCTTATGAACAATCCTTTGTATTTTGTTCAAAACGCCGAAGGCGACAAGGTACGAAAGGCGGCGAGCGAATTGTCACACAAGATTGCTGAAAAACGCTAAGGCAAATAAATAACAATGCCAGTTGAAAGAAGCCTTTTGACAGTGACGATAACTCACAGAGCCCTCACTAGATAACGATAACTCCTTGCATGGCATAAAAAACAAAAGGAGAAAAAAATGGCAATAGATGTAAATGACGCCTTTATTATCCAGTATAAAAGTGAGTTCTCACATGCTCTTCAACAATCAGAAAGCATGCTGCGTTCAACTGTCTGGCAAAATCTAGGTGTAGTAGGAAGCCAAGTACGTTTTCCCGTACTTGCTACTGTTGCTTCCACAAAAAACAGAGCTCGTCACAGCATCCTCAGTGGTGATGGCGACGCTCACAGCAATGCTACTGCTACCCTTAACAACTATGAGGCTTATCGCTTCATTGACAGCTTAGACGAGTTCAAAACCAACATCAGTTTAAGACAAGGGTATACAGAAAGCATCGTCGCTGAATTAAATCGAAATTTAGATAACGAAATTATCACAGCGATGAATACCACTTATACAAGCGAGGGCGCAGCGGCTGCTATGTCCAAAGCACGTATGGCTGGACTAAGAGAAATTGCGGGTGAACAAAATTGGACAGCATCACAAGGCTGGCACTTTGCTGTTACACCAGCAATCTTCAGCGATATCCTTCAACTCACACAAGTTGAAAGCGGCGATTATAGTCAGAAGGGTAACTTCGATGGACTACGTCGTGCAGTAAACGTTTATGGCATTCATGTTATGGAAGTTCCAGAACTTGAAGAGTTTAAGGTCAGCGCAACAAATCACTACGGCTTCTTCTATTCAGAGAAGTGCGTAGGGCTTGGTATTGGTAGAGATATCACTCCAAAGATCAACTACTCACCCGCTCACAATGCTGACATCGTGCTTGGCGAAATGAGTGCTGGTGCGGTCACAATTCAATCAAGCGGTGTCTACCGTGTTGAAGTGAATGGTCTATAAGGAGAAATAACATGGCTACACAAAACAATACCACAAATGCCGTAAAAGACGGCTACCTTATAGAAAACGTAACATCATCCTTTACCTTTGCTGGAGAAGGTGCTGGCGAGGTCGTGCAGATGTATACAGTAAAAAACGGCGAAAAAGTCGTTGATGCTCACATTTACACTGCCGCGCTTGGCGCTGGTGTTCAGCTTGTACTAGGTGATGGTGCTGATGCAGACGGTTATGTAACAGCAACAACTGCTAACACCGCTGGCGTTTATCGTATGGGAGGCGCTTATGGTGCTGGCAAAGAATATTCAGCTGAAGATACAGTTGATATAACAACCAGCGGCGGTGCAGCTACAGGTGCTGTAACAGTAAGTTTGCTAATCAAAAGAACCTTTGATTAAAAAAACTTAGTTGAACCAACAACAATAAGCCTGTCCTTGTGGCAGGCTTATTTTTTTAAAAACTTATAAATAACATAAAAGAGGGATATGCATGGCAAATAATAATGTTGAACTTATAAACATCGCTCTAACACGATTGGGTGCGCCAAAAATAGCCAATGAAAATGAGCTAACGCGAGAAGCAGAAGTGATGACAACAATGTTTAATCCTGTTTATGAAAACTTGTTGTCACAAACCAACTGGAACTTCGCTATCGTAGACGTAGAGTTAGCGAGAACAGTAGCAGCGCCAATTGATCCTAATTTCGTCTACAACTACACATTACCAGCAAATTATTTTAACGCTGTTCGTGTATATGATAGGTCTGGCGCTATCGTAGAAAACTACCAAATACAAAAAGGCGAAATCCTTGCTAACACTGACAGGCTTTTTTTAAAATACGTTTACAAGCCAACCGTAGAAACATTGCCAGCATGGTTTACAATGTTTTTTGCGCTCAACCTTGCGGTAAGCGCACAAGAAGCATTAATTGGAATTGGTACAGTACAAGATAGGCTAGCTACAGAACTAGAACAGCAGCGCATTATTTCGTATAAGCTGAACCAGCAAGAAGACACTGTATATGACGCCCTAGCGCCAAGTGCCTATGTAAGCATAAGGAATTAAGATGGCGCGTTTTAGGTCTACGCAGTATTCATTTACACGTGGAGAGGTAGGCGCAGATTTAGATTTTCGTAGTGACATTGCTCTGTATCAAAGCGGCGCAAAAACCGTCTCTAATATGATTGTCTTACCACAGGGTGGTTTACAAAAAAGAAGAGGTTTCAGCCTCGTTGCCAACACGCCAAATGCTGTGCGTGTAACCCAATTTGCCTTTAATGATACGCAAGAATACGTGTTGGTTTGGTACAACCAAAAACTAGAAATAATCTATAACGATGTTAGCGTGTTTAATAGCGCCACAGATGTTTATGTGGTTTCAACTAAGGCTAACGGTACCTATTCAGCTAGCCAGACTGTCATAATCAACGGAACGACTATTCCTCTTACAACAGGCACAGACGTTGCTAGCGCGGTTATAGATATCAATTTACAAACAGGCACCACAGGCGTTTCTGCCACAAATCAAAGTGGGTATCTTCAACTCTACAATGACGCAAGCACCAGTAGCATTGTCATAGGCAGCGGAACCGCAAATGCTGGTTTAGGGCTTTCAGCAGATACCTATGCGCTTATGACAGTGCCTTATACCACAGCACAAATTGCTGAACTTAACAGTTCTCAAAAATTTGATGCGCTTTTTTTGGTTCAGAAAGACACACCGCCGTATCAGCTTACCAGAGGAGTAACAAACAACGCTTGGACGCTGTCACAGATGACTTTTGACAGTATTCCGTTTCACCGTTTCAACATCACACAAACGCTTACGCCTAGTGCTACAACAGGCAGCATAAACCTAACGCTAAGTGGTAGCGAAGATTATTGGACAAGTAACCACATTGGCGTTCGTATTAGTGTCAATGATGGCTACGTTCAAATTAATAGCATCACCAGTGGTCTTGTAGCGGTAGGCACTGTTTTGAGCCATCTTACAAAGACAGCACTTGCCTCAACTTCAGCAGACGAAACTTGGCGCGAAGAAATATGGAGTGCGGCACATGGCTATCCGCGCACCGCCACACAGCATCAAGCACGGTTAGTGTTTGGTGGTACAAGAGACCTGCCACAGACGCTGATAGCTAGCTCTACCAGCGATTATCCCAACTTTGACACAGATACAACAGACGATGATAGAAGCTACACAAAAGAAATAGGTCTACCAAGCGTCAACACGATCAGAGCCGTTGTAGGCAGAAACGATCTGCATATTTTTACAAACGATGGTCATTTTGTCATTAATGGTGATGCGGCTGTAACGCCAACTGCGGGGCGAGTGCTACAACAAAACTCACCAGGTATTACAAACATTCAGCCTGTTGCCATTTATCAAAACATCGCCTTCATAAGTGATGATCAAAAAACGCTTCAGTTGCTTGAATACGACAGTGATGTATTTCAATACAAAAGCAGCAATCTTACAACGCTTTCACAAGATTTACTCAACAGCCCTACGGACATGACGTATTTGAAAAATTATCTGAACACGCAAACAAATTTAATTTTTATCGTAAACACAAACGGCACAGGCGTTGTGCTAAGCTTGGACACAGAAAAAGAAGTGTTTGGATGGAGTAGGTTTGAAACGACAAACGGCTATTTCAAATCAACCGTTGAAGTTGCTGACAGTCTTTATGTGCTGGTTGATCGTTTAGCAAGTGATGGAAGCACGCTAGTTACGTATCTAGAAAAGTTGACAGAAGACGCTATCTATTTGGACCACTATTACACGGGTACAAGCGTATCCGCTAAAACTAATTGGACGGGCGCAACAACGCTCGCTAATCAGACTGTTTCGTGTGTCGTGGGTGTCAATAGCACGGACATTAGCAATAGCAGCGTCCACAACAACGTTGCCATAAACGGCAGCGGGAATTTTACAACAGAATATAACGTAAATAGCATTGCTGTAGGTCACGCCTACACAGCAACACTGGAAACGCTGCCTTTTGCTTTTTCAGTAAACGGTCAGCTTGTACGCGGCGAACGTTTTCGCATAGTTGGTGCTGAGTTGCGTTTGCGTAATACAAAATACGCAAAGGTCGGTAGTTATATAATCAGTAACAAACGAGTAGGTAGCGACGTGTTAGATACCGCGCTGCCTAATATGGACGATATTTTTAAGGTAACGCTATCTAGTGTTGGCACAAACCAGACTCTGACGGTAGTCAGTGACGTACCTTTACCTATGCAAGTCAACGGCTTGACTGTTGAGGCCCGTTTTAGTGCGTAATGACGCAACGTTTACCACGCTTACAGAACAGCAACTTTCTTACATATTAAAGAATCTGCGGCCACACGATGAAATAGAACTACGCATTTTTGATATGAACCAGAATAATGCGTGGAAATATATGAGCGAAATGGCGGAAAACATCTGCGTAGAAATATGCGGAGAGCCAATTTGCGTGTTTGGTTATTTGCTTACAAAAAGCACAATTCGCTTTAATTTTTTTGGCACGAGCAAGGTTGATCAAAACTGGAAGCAAATAACGAAGAGTGCCGACAGTTACATTTCCTATTACATGAAAAAGTATCCACTTCATAGAGGCATTATTGAAGTATGGGAAGGTCACACAAACAGCAGACGTTGGTTGAAGATGCTTAACTTTGTTGAAACGAAAAGTTATCGTAAGACAAAACATGGGCGCACAATTTTCGTCGAATACAATAAATATAATAAAACAAGGAGAACGAAAGAATGTGCGTATTTACAGCCATTGCATTAGCAGGTGGCGCAGCGGGATTTGGTGCTGGTGCAACAGTAGCAACGACTGGTCTTTTAGCGGGAACAACATTAGGCAGTGCCGCACTAAGTGACGCAGGATTATTATTTGGTGGGTATTCAGCATACACGTCGTATCAAACCTCTAAACAACAAGCGAATGTCTATGACTATCAAGCAGACGTAAATGCAACAAACGCCGCTCTACGAGAGGATGATCAGTTGCGGGCAATGCGACGTAACACTAGCACACAAATTGCTCAATTTGGCGCACTTGGCGTTGATCCACTGACAGGTAGTGCGCCGTTAGTGGTCGCTGACACAGCAAGAAACGCTTATTACGATATTTTCAATGACAACTTTAGTAGTCAAACAGAGCGAAATACGCTGACTGCTAGCGCAGCCAATACGCGAACTAGTGGCAAAGAAAAAGCCGTAGGCACCTTAATAGGCGCTACGGTTAAATCAGCGGAAAGGTATGCTTAATGGCTCGCATTTCACAAGTAGATCGTTTTGTAAGCAGCACGTTTAGAGGAACCACACCAAGCTACGTAGTGCCAAATGATATAAGTGCTGTATGGGATCAAATAGGCGATCGTTTTGGAAAAATGGCGGATGAGGAAGTTGCCCAAGAAAAATACAAGCAAGGTGTTGCTGAACAGACAGCGCAAGCAAGCACAACGCCTTTAAGAAATATTGCTGGCGACGCGCGTGGTTTTGGCATTGCCAGCAAAGCCTTCGCAAAAGGCGCAAATGACGCTTTCAAACTTCAGAAACAAGCAGAACTAGATACAGCGTTTACTCAGTATCAGCAAAAACACCAAAACAATGTTGAAGCATTTAAAACAGATTGGAACACAAACTTTTTGCCCCAGTTTCTTACAACTATACCAACTAATATGCAGGCCACATTTCGTTTAGAAACAACAGAACGGTTTAATCGTGTCACAGCGGGCATGACTGAAAAAAACCTTCGAATACAAGATCAGCGAAACCAAGCAACTCAAGCCGCGCAGATTGATAACATAACAAATCAAATATCATTGATGGTTGCTAGCGGATCAAACTATGACCAAAACACAGGAAAAACACTCACCAATTTACTGAAAGATGCTGCTTCAGCAATTACAGAACTAGATGTTACCCATCCTAAACTAGCAATTGCTGCTAACGCTAAATTACAACAGCAACTGCGCTCAGCTGAATATAGGCGTCACTTCAACACGCTAAATGAAAAACAGAAGGAAGAGTTTCTAAACGCAATGCGAAGCCAGACCTTTAACGGCTCTAAAATGCGTGGCGAAACCTTATCGCCAGAAAAAAGGTCACAGATTGTCTACGAATTGCAACGGCTTCACAACGCTACAAAAACAAACAACAAGGCAGAAACAGCAAGGCTGAAAAGCGAGCTTAGAGCAACGGAAATGGCTTTGCTGTCTGGTGTTGGTGGTGAACGTGATTTGGAACCGCTGCTACAACAAACTTCATCTTTGTTGCCAGATGATAGCGACCAATGGCGAGAGCGGCTCAGCCGTGCACAAGGGTTTGCCAAAGAAGTAACGGCTATAAACGCACTGCCAGTGCCGTTACAAACTAAACGTGAAAAAGAATTTGAGCAACAATACCTAGCTGCCAAACAACAATACGATAAAAATCAAATTACCTCATCTGAATTTGCATGGCAGCAAGCACGTTACGAAGGTGTTGCTAAAATGGTTGCCGCTCGTAAAAACAGAATAAACCAAGACGTATGGAGTATGCTTAATGAACCAGAAGCGCCCACGTTTGATTTAAACACAGCAGATGGCGTGTATGAGGCGCGAAACTGGCTAGCCAACAAAACAGGTATAGCCATCTACAGCATTCCACCAATGAGCAAACAGCGAATAGAGGCGCACAGAACAGATATTTTAGAGCAGCCAGACAGCGTTCAGCGAGCAGCAAAAATTCAACAATTACGTCAGCAGTTAGGAGACAACCAATTTAGAGACGCTTTTACCTTAATGAAGTTGGACGAGGCGTATATGAGCGTAGCGTTTGCGACCAATCCGCAAATGGGCGCAAATATCTTAAACACACTAGAAGAAGGTAGCGCATTAGAGAAGCGGGCAGATAAAACACTCAAAGACAGCATTAATAAGTCTTTTGATAATCAATTAGGCAAGGCTCTTAATTTTGATGTTAGTAAACGCGAGCAACTACGCGATGCCTATATGCGGATGTATCTTGCATACCAATCTCGTGGTGTAGCAAAGCCAAACGAAAGCGCCTTTCAAGCAATTACTACTGGACAAAAAATTATAACGCTAACCAATGGCGAAAAACGGCTTGTCCCTTTAGCTATTGATGAGCAGCAAGTGCGTAACGCGATTGCTGACGTAAAAGAAAAATGGCAAACGCTTGGCATTATTTTGCCACCAAATATGACCTATAACGACGTTAGTATAGACAGCTTTTCGCCACAGATTGTTGGCAACAAGCTAATGTTTTTTTCACCTAATAAAATCCCTGTAAAAATACGTGGGCGAAATACAGACAAAACCGAAATTTTACAAATAGATTTAGGTACCTATAAAATAGCAACAGATAACGAGTACCCCCAAACAACCAGCGTTTGGAACGGTGTAACGTTTGCCGCCCCATCAACAGACAAAACCAGTTTTATGAAAACGGTTGTGCCTAAAGGCTACAGCGATGCTAACGCTTTTTTGGACAAGCTATACCTAGACAACAAAGATGCGCTAACGGCGGCAGACAATGTTGATTTAGCGGCTCGCTATATTAGCAGTAAGCCATACGAGCAGCAGAGGCTACAGGCGTTTGTCGCTGTAATTAGAAAAGGCGAATTGCCTGACTGGGGTATGGAGTTCATCAATCAGTTTGATTTGCTCAAAGTTCGCTACCAACCAGACTTTGATGATTTAAAAAAGAGATGGCGCGAACATAACAAACAACAGATTTTGCCTGGTGGTGCTACAGCAACACCACTAGAGCTTTTAATGACGCTTGTTAAACAAGTAAGGCAAACCCCATACAACACGGGTTATGCGAGAAGAAATCAGCTTAGACGGTGAGCCAACTAGATCTATACAACCTCAGCCCATACAGCATCCCACAAGCACGGCCATCAGACGTTGGTTTTTTTGAAGGTGTAGGTATAGGCGCACGGGAAACGCTGCCAGATTTGTCATTCAATTTGGTGAGTGATGCGTTTAGCTACAACACTGGCGAACAGACTATCAGTGAACAAGAGTGGCGTAACAGTCCGTACTGGAGAGAAAACCTAAAATACCATCCTAAATTAAACTGGGATTGGGCGAAGGCATTAGCTGAACGACACGACGACAACGCAGATTTTTCCAGACTACACGAACGTATGGGGACTGGTGCGGAAATAGGTGCGTTTGTTGGCAGCTTAGGCACAGGTCTTATAGACCCTATTAATTGGATAGCCTTACCAGCGTCGTTTACAGCCAACCTAGTTCGCCAAACTGGCAGCAGATTGATAGCGAGTGCGCTACATGGCGCAGCAAGCAATCTTGCTGTTGAAGCAGTGCTAGCGCCCCTACAAGCAACTAGCGCCGAAATAATGCAGGAAAAATATGGCTTAGCAGAGTTTGCTCAGCAAGCAACTGTGAGCGGCACACTAGGTTTGCTGTTTGGTGGTGCTGGCAATCTGTTGTCTACTCGACTGAAAAACAGACGGCAGCAACGACAAAGCGAGGCACCTACCGCAGAAACAACAACTACCGTTAAAGAAGATTCAGCAATAATAGACACACCATCTGACAGAGGTGTTGAACAAACGCCAGCACAACGAACTGAACAAGACGTTACAATCGAACCACAGCGCGAACAGCTTCCACAGACTGAAACGCCCCAAACGCAAACGCCACCGCAGTTTGGTGATATAAATCAACAAACCAATGATGAACTAGCAACAGCCATCAACAAATTAATCAAAACAGCGGATACGGATGAAGGCAAGCGTGGCGTTCTAAAAGCACTTGCAACGCAGCTGACGCGCGAGCGTTTTGTAGAACTCAGCCAAATGCTAAGAAACGCACGTAAAGACAGAAAGATTTCCAGCCGCTGGTACAGAGAACTTTTTGATGATTTAGCTGGCGATAAGCCAAGCAACGCGCTTTTGAGCCTAGACACCAAAGTTGGTGCTATATGGGATAGGCTTAACGATGAAAAATCTATCATTGATGCAGATGTTTTATTAGACACGGTAGACAGCGAATATGTGCGTGTTTTGGAAACAAGAGACGGACTGCCAAAAAACGTCAGTGAAGATAGATTTGTCGTTTTTGACGTTATAGGAGCAGGTAACACGCCATCACTAGAAGGCACTCGTTTAGGGCTCGCTCGCTCCATTAACGAAGTTGCAGATTTTCTTCTTCGCA
>Ga0196905_1000878_pt1 | contig 11930 bp, 12 predicted proteins | sample CB_VirMetaG_3_FD_169098 | JGI IMG/M metagenome (GOLD analysis project Ga0196905, IMG submission 169098) | Freshwater to marine saline gradient viral communities from Chesapeake Bay - CB_1508_1S Viral MetaG (v3) (version 3) | ecosystem: Environmental > Aquatic > Marine > Coastal | place: USA... | reverse complement strand
CTAGTTTATCACCTGATGGACCTGAAAGATAAAGAGCATAAGGATCTTCAGAAGAAAAACTCGGATTTCCTCTAAGTAGATCTATTGCGAAATCCGTGGACTCGGCTATCGAAGCGTCGTTAGCATTAGTGGACGAGACATAAATTAAGCCTTGAGGAAGATCCCCATCTCCTGTATAAGAACCTGCGCCAGATGTAAACCCAACTGCATTCTTAATTACTAAATTGTTTCCTCCTGGATCTGTAGCTACCCCTATATTTCCAACTCTAATGCTCCCAGGAACAAAACTATTTCCTGTACTAGACCAAAGTAGTGCTTGCAGTAGCGTTGGACTACTACCACGATAATCTACGTCTGTAGCATCACTTAATGCAAATGATCCCAAGCCCCCACCACCGGGAGCTTCAGAAGCTACCCAAGAACCTCCATTCCATGTAAAGACATTACCAATGTCTGGCTCTATGTAGGTTACCTGACCTAATGAACTTAAATTCTTGGTTCCAAAGAATTGTCCAACCGGTCTATAAATCCAAGAGTTGGTAGAAGAATTCCAAGCTATCAAGGAGTCGTCGGATGCTCCAACTTCGGCTGATACTGAGCTTACATTTTTAGATGAATCTAAAATAAGAATACTGTTTGCAGCAAAGTCAGATCCATTTAAAATAATATCAGATTCAAATGTTTGAGCAGCATCAAACGTATTAGTCGCACTAGCAATTGCAATGCCTCTAGATTGTGGATCTATTGCATTGAAATTCCTATTCCCTGTATAGACTAATATCTGATCAGAAGTACCTATGGGGATACCAGAAGCATACCCTGAAACTTCTAATACAGACCCTGAAACTTCTAATGCAGATGCTTCAACACCGGCAGACCAAGTAAGGAACTCACTAGTGAGACCTTCTAGATAATTTGTATCTGGATCTATGGTGTAATTGGCATTTGATAGTATATTCTCTATTGTCTCTGTAGTAGGCTGGTTTGCTGAGTCAAAATAGGGTATATCTTTGTAGACTCCAGTAAGTCCACTACCCTCATTAGAAATTTCAGCAACTATAAAACTATTAGATCCAATACTGTTTCCGAAGGTTATACTTCCATTTGAACCAATAGTAGTTGGGGTAGTGCCTCCAAAAATCTGAGCTTGAGTAAATGTGTTAGTTTCATCCTTAGCAGCCAAGTTAACTGGTGTCCCTGTAGGATCAGCAGCTATCCAAGAAGCGCCATTATGAGCAAGAATCTTACCGTTAGAGCCCGTTGGTAGGGAAGCTCCAGCAGGTGCAGTTGCCTCCCATTGACCGTTACTGTTGTTCCATGATAAAACATAACCATCTTCCGAAAGTCCCAATCCAGTAGCTGCGGTATCTACGTCACTTATCCAGCCAAGTTTACCATCGTTACTTAAAATGTTCCTGGATCCAGCGGTAGTAGTTATACTATTAAATGTACCCGCTCCAGCATAGTATGGGATATCTCCGGCAGTTGCAGTTCCAAGATCAGTTAATCCTCTTGAACCGTTTATATAAACAAAGGAATTAGCATTTAAACTTTTTATAGTAACACTACCATTAGTTCCGACTTCAAAAGCCGTTGTAGGATCCTCCCCACCTATAGTAAAAGGTCCAGAGGCATACCCTGCTGCTTGAAAGGTTTGAGCAGCTTGAAAAACATTTGGGTCACTTACTGAAGCAATGCCAACTTCAGATTGAGTATAAGGTTCCCAAGAACCTGTATAGACGAGAAGATCCCCTGGGGACTTTCCTCCAGGATCTGTGATTCCTCCTCCTCCTGCTGGGATAGCGGACGGCACCCAACAAGTACCATTCCAAGTTAGAACCTCAGAAGTTAATGGGTAATTAGGGCCAGACTCATCTACACAAGTATCAGTAAGGGCACTTAATGACGTAGCGGATTCAGGAAGGTTAAGATAGGTAGTTGCACTTACTTGAGTTACTTCAATAGAGCTTAGCTCTACAAAGGCTTTAGCATTACCCTTAGAATCGTATCCGACACCTACGGGATATCCACTTGTAACGTAATCGGACATAAACTACCTACTATTTATCACGACTTATATTGTTCTGGATCTAGCTCCTCGTCTTCTTCGTATTCCTCTTCTTCCTCTTCCTCTTCTTCACCGGGTTCTTCAAAGTCTTCCTCATCTGACTCCTCCTCATCAGGAGAAATATCGGCAAGAAGATCCTCTATCTTAGAAAGTAGAGCAGTTAGATCGTCCTGTTCCATCTCCTCTGGTTCTTCGTCAGGAATACCTTCATCCTCTTCATCTTCCATACCTTCTTCCGGCATGTCTTCTTCCTGAGGTATTGGTTGCTCTCCAGCCGAATCCTTAGCTTGCTGATCTACTTCATCCTTAACTTCATCAGCAGCAGTTTCAGCATCCATAGCTGGTGCTTCTGAGTCACTGTCCATTGGGTCCGGGGATCCTAGTGGATCTTGTGGCTCTTTTGGTTCCTCCTCATAGCTAGCTTCAGGAGCCTCTGGCTTTTCACCACCTGACATATCCTCTCCATGAGTCTCCACGGAGTCTGCTGCTTTTTCTACAGCAGGAACAATCATCTTAAGGATCTGACCAATCTTTCCAAGATCATCTGCGACCTTTGTAAAGTCCATATAATCCATCAAGCTAGCTTCATTAAGAGCATCAGTTGCCTCTGCATCAACAAATAACTCTGAAAGGAAATCAGCTAAATCAATTGATTCGGCACCATTCTTCAAAGTTAGAGAATTTGCAAGCTCAACCAATGTGCTCTTTATGACAGAGTTTTTTGGTGCATATCGTGAAATACTAAGGAGTATTTCAGCTTCTGTCATAAGTAAAGTTCTGAATGTTGGAACTTCACTAAGCTTAGTAACATCAATTCCATATTTCTCATTAAGAATGTCAAGAACATACTTTTTCACTGGCTTCTTCATCTCAAAGATGACTCCAGCAAAAGAATTTATATCTACATTCTTAACCTTAATCTCATTCATTGATAGAGAGTTTCTAATGAGATTAGAGAGTTGTTTCTTCGTTGAAAGAGCAAAATAAGGTATATTTGAGACAACCTTAGCAACCTGATGGCGAACCACATCTTCACTCTCCTCAAAAATCATAGAAGCTAAATCTTGAATCTCTGTATTATCAATCCAAACTCTATCAAAGTTTTCTTTAGCCTCTAATAATTCTTTTTGGATAAGCTCTTTACGGCAAAGATGCTCATACAAGCTGGATTTTCCAGTTGTCCTAACAGTAAACTCTTTATTTTCTTTTAATTGATCTACGGTTATCTTTGGAAGATCAAAAGATGTTGAAACTAAAGTTGTTAGTTTCATACCATTCTTAATACCAGAGTTCTTTAAAATATCTTTATTTTCCTTCAGAAGGGCTACGATCTGATCTCTAACCTCGTTGACTCTTTGGAACTCTTTAGATGAAACAATCTTAGTTTGCTCACCAAATCGTTGAGTCTTCTCCTGAAGTCTGCCCTTGATTCTTTCGTAAGCTAGTTTTGTCTCAAACATAGAAAGAATCTGATCAAATGACCCTTCTGCTTCCTGGTAATCATCTTCCAGAAGATTAGAAAGCATACTTAGTATCTTCTTATCGGTGACACTCTCATATGCTTTTCTGTCTTCAAGGATAGAGGAATCTTCAACAACTACTTTATTTAGTTTTAAAGTTGGCTTGAATGTATATTTACCACTAACAACTGACCCACTTTCGGTCAAGTAAGTAGCAACACCATCCTCAACATAGAATAATTCTACATTCTCTCTTAGAGCACGAGCTAAGTAATCCCCGATTTTGATCAGGTTGCTAAACTCTTTACCACGATATTCAATTAGGTTTGTTAACATGACTAATATATTTCATCAAAATTATTTAGACAAGTCTAATGGACCATCTTTATTAAAATGATTAGTGTCCTTCAAGCTCTTCTAAAAGCTTTAATAATTCATCATCACAGTTAGCTTCGATAGCCAAATTCTTCATAGCATTAAAGTCTAAAGACTCAACTTGAGTAGGGGGTATATTCTCGTCGGATTCCATACTTCCACCTGGGGTAGATTCACCTGCTGGGGCTGGAGGTGGAGGTGTTCCCATAGGGGCTCCACCCATTGCAGCCTGTGGTGAAAGCACTGGATCCTTCATTTCTTTCCCTAATTGCTCTTTTAGCTCCTCAATCTCAGTATCTGATAGTTGATAGTAATCTTTATAAATCTTTTCTTTTGGAAAGATTCCAAGCTGTAGTGTCTGCATAACAACCTGTGATTTAGCAAGATCAATATCTAATTGTCTCTTGAGAGCCATATCCGATGGGGCAGGAAGTTTTATCTTTAATTCATTAATTAAAACTTTTGGAAACCCTTTTAACATTAAGTGTCTCTTAGCTACAGTCTCCAAACCAATTTCCAAAGACTTTTGGATTCTGGTAATAACTCTAGCAAACTTAACATCCAACTGAGACAGATTGGCCTTTCTGTCAGGAGCTTGATCCTTCTCTACGATATAATCCTTAGGAATCTTTAGAGCAGCTAATAGTTTATCTCTAAAGTATTTAACGTCATCTACTTCACCAAGATTCTCAGCGCCTTTAAGAGTGTCAATCTTAGTGCCAGAACCCTTACCATTTACTGCAATGTAGAAATCCTCATCAGCAGCTAAGGCATTAAAGTTCTCTTCAATATTGCCAGTCTGTGAGTTGTAGCTCTTACGCTTCTTGAACTTATCCATCTGCTTCTTAATATGCATTTCAGCCTTAGAAGCAGGTAGAGAACCCGTATCAATGTAGAAAATACGACGCTCAGGAGCACGTACAAGACGATAGATGAGCATTGCGTCTTCCATCATCTTAAGACTCTTATACGTTACTCTAGCTGCATTTGCGATGGATTTACCATAAGGATAGTGGCTAGGATCCGAGGTATGTAATCTGAAGTGGACAATCTGACCAGGGTCCAAACTGAGCATTTGTGAGTCATCTAAAGTGGGACCCATTGATCCATACGTGGACCAATCATTCTTTTTAGGAATTTCTTGTAGGAACTGCTTCAAATAACCAAATTCATCTTCTACGCGGAAAATGTAATTTGGATTTAAAATCTTAATCCTCTGAACTCCTTTTTTAATGTTGTTTAAATCAACAATTGTCTCTAGGAAGATATCACCATATTTAACAACATTTCTAGCTATATCCCATAAGTATCGACCAAGGTTTACTTGATCGAACATTTTTTTGATTTCTTCCTTCACTAGGACATCATCTGTAACAATGTCCCAGGGAGTTCCATCAACGTTTTCCTGGGTGCAATCGTCTGAGTAGATATCAAATGCTGAGGATATTTCAGGGTATCCATCCATATCCTCATATTCCTTATATCTCTTCTTTCTATCATACTCAACTTGAGGAAGTATCGGATAGAAAGTTTTCTCGTGTCCAAACTCAGAAGCTATCTTTATAACTTGATTTGATTGGACAGTATCGCCTTGAAGGGGTTTAGGAGCATCCACCTTCCGCATTGATATGGGATCTATATATTGATCGTCCTTTACCTCTTCTACATCACGGGCAAAAAACTTCTTAAAGAACCTTCCAATAAGACCATATGGCTTATTGTAGGGTGCTTGCGTGTCTGCGAATTGAGTGAACCCTTCTGCGCCTTCTCTTATCTTCCTAGTAGCCATTCTATGTTCTCTTCAGTAAGCTCGTCTATAGAGGTCTTTACCCTATATCTATAGGCGTTCTGGACAGCAGGAGGAATATAATCGTTATCTTCTGACTTTTCTATGTAAGCATTTCCTCTTAAGTTATTAAAAACATTAATTCCAGTGGCGAAAGACATAATTAAATCATCATGACAGTTAGTATCAGGCTTAATCTTGCCAGTATCAGGGTCGATAATGAAAGTTAAAAGCTCATTCACTAGCCTCTCAGAGTTAATTAAAACTTTACCTGCCCTTATATTATGCTCAAGATCAGCTAATAAGTTTTCCTTATTCTTTTGAGTTATCATAATACCAATCTCTCGTTTGTCATCCATAACGAGGTTTTCATACTCAAACTCTTGCTGTAGGAAATAAATTAAGTTATTTCCAATTCCATTCCTCTCAGGACAAACAAAAGCTGTGTTGTATAGCCTAGCCTCATCTACAATAATTTTAGCGAACTCATTGATTGGAGTTCTATTTGAATAGAATTCAGCTACCTGCTTACCATTATAGATGTCGATTATGTGAAAAGCTGAATAGTCTCTTTCTCTACCGATAGAAGGATCAGCAGCCAATACATACTCATGGTTAGGCTGGGGGTCTTCCCATATACGCATTCTGTTGTTGTATTTAATCCAATAATTTTTATTGCAGTTCTCTTTTAGGCTTCTAAGAATCTCACCTTCAATATAAGTCTCACCAGTTCCTAGGAAGCTAGCTTCGTATTCTTGTAACCACTCTTTATAACTGTGTTTACGTCTTGTTGTCTCTTCCCACTTATCGACGTAAATCGGAGGATTACAAGATTCCATTTGCTCATAAAGCCAATCAAATCCTTCTTGCCTCTTGTATTCTGGATGCTCCATCCACTTAATATCAATTGGATGGAATCCATTAGATCCTTCGATGGCCTGCATATACATCTTGTGGAACCAGTTACCAATACCATTTACGGTAGAAAGGCACACAACACGACCGCCAGTAGATGTGGTTGGACCCACAGCAGCCCAAATAGTATCAATATGCTCAATGAAGGCTGCCTCATCTAGAATTAAAAGTGAAGCAGAAATTGATCTACCTGATTGCTTACCTGATGCCTTTGATTGAATTGATGATCCATTCTCAAAAGCAAGGGTATGGTCATTATCCCTGGTAGTCTTGGGCTTCATCCAGAAAGGAAGTTCTTCATACATAATCTTTATTCTGGAGACTACTTCCTTGGCTTCAGCATCACCTTTTGATAGAATTGCTACTCTCTTGTTAGTGTTAAAAATACAAAAATGAAGTGCGTAAGCAGCCATCAAAGTTGTACATCCAGCCTGTCTAAACTTTCTAAGAATAGTAAGTCTAAAGTCAGTGAACTCCTTTAGAATTCTAGATTGAAAAGGATATAGTTTAAAGTTAACCATCCCTCTCATAGGATGGACTACTTTGATATAATTATTTGTAAAATATTCGCAACTAGAGGAACATTTCTTAAATTCTTCAGCGATTTGCTGAATGTCTTCGCTATTATATTCCATATTTAAAAGAAAAAATGATTTACTTCTCTGTTTGTAGTAGAAAAGAAAAAGAACCTAATAGTTTAACTAAACTAATTGATTGGTGTAATCATCAAGAATATACTAGAATCAATATAGTTTATGATTCTTCCTCTATTTATGAAGGCCATAAATCAAATATAGAACATTTTAAATCTATAGGTTTACTTAATACTGATATTATAGTTCTTTGTCACGATGATGTAGATATCATCTCTTCCCCAGAAAAGACTAAAGAATATTTAAATATAGCAAAAAAACCTGGAGTAGGGTTTGTTGGAGTCGCAGGTGCATGTAACTACGACATTGATGGCGCTTGGTGGAATGCCAGGAAAAAAGGAGCTGCTAGAGGATTTGTGTTCCAGGGCAGTGATCCAACGACGATGACACCTAATTACTTTGGAAGAGCAGGGCAAGTAACTGTATTAGATGGCTGTTTTATCGCTGCGACCTATGAAACCCTCCAGAAAGTTGGACTAGAACAGCCAACTTACCTAGACACAGGATGGGATTTCTATGATATTCATCTAACTATGAAGGCTCACCTAGATGGGCTTTCAAATTATGTAGTGCCTATTATAATTATGCATGAATCTCCAGGACACATGAGGCAAGGATGGTTCAGTGCGAAAGAAGACTTCATGAAATATCATGGACGAAATATTCCATGTAGAATACCAACAGAGAAAACCCATGGATTACCTAGTTAACTTTTTAGTTTGGATCTTAGGTGTTTACGGAATGTCTACAATAATTGTGCATTCAAACATCATGAGACCAGTAAGAGATTTCCTTCACTACAAGGATAGAGAATACGATGAGCACGGAAACTTAGTTAAGGCAACGATAAGAGAGTTTGATTTCTTTGGAAAGCTTGTGAACTGTATTCTGTGTATGGGATTCTGGGTTGGAGTATTTTGGGACACATTCTACTGGAGTCCTCTGGTATTCTCATACGCAAATTGGTTTATTAGCGCCCTTTTTTCAGGGTGCCTAGGATCAGGAACGACTTGGCTTATCTACTTAAAGGTTTACCCTTTAATGTCTAATAAGTGAGGATAGTCAACACCCTGATGCACAGTTGGTGACAGGTCTTATTCCGAATTTTCTTTTTAGCAGCATAACAACCTCCAATAATATTTATGCATCCAATAACTTAAATGTGTTAAAGTTTATTGATTAAATAGTAAATACTTATTGGAGATTTACTATGAGAATGTTTCCTAAAGGACTAAGAGACAAAATACAGTCTCTTGAAAGTTCGATCTCGTGGTTGACTACTATGACTGGTTCATCCATGAAGTGGGGTATCCCAAACTCCGAGTTTAAAGTTCTAGGTGAGAGAGTAAATTTGATGTCAAAAACTCTCGAAGATATCTATAGAAGGCTGAATAAATACGACATATCCTAGGTATAATACTCCCATGGAAATATTTGATGTGGTTACAGCAAGCATCCTCATAGCAGCGATGCTTTACAATCTTGTTATACTTATAGATCTTCAAAGGCATATCATTGCTACTGAGAAAGATAACAAGAGATTTGATTACTACTACGAGAAAAGTTCATGCCCTCCGTCGAAGAAATCATCAGAAAGAATCTCATTGAAAGCGTGTGTCTCATCGCTTATGAAGAAGCTACGCTCGAAATTGGTAAGAGACTAAGTGATTATAATGAGTTCGACGATATCTCATTGAAGCACCTTATGTACTTACAAGTATTTAAACAGTTTAGCGTCACTAAAAAGGCATGGAATGCACTCTGCTCTTCCAAGTTTCCCATAACTATAGAAGAAGTTTTGGACGCAGTAGATATCCTTTAAAGGAAAGTTTTATGAAAGACGACTTCATCTCACTAGTATTTTACAAAAATAATTCAATTTTATCTAAATTGATTAGATTATTTACTTACAGTGAAACAAGCCATGTAGCCATCTGTGTTGAAAGATGGGGCACTAAACTGCTCTACCAGGGAACCACAAGAGGTGTTGTATTTGATACAAAAGAATCATACGAGCTAAAGACAGGAAACACTGAAGTAGCAGAGTATCAAATTAAAGTACCGGTTGAACATGGTATGAAATATCTTTTAAACCTACTTGGATCAAAGTATGACTTCGCAGGTGCTGCCGGAGTGGGAATTGTAAAAGTATTTAAGAAGTGGTTTGGTAAGAAGATTAAGAATCCATTTGCATCACCTAAGTCATTGATTTGCAGTGAGTTAGTAGTTGAGTTAAACCATTATGGTGAGATTATGTCCTTCGACCCACTAGACCCGGAGAGAACATCCCCAGGAGATCTTCTTGAAATCTGTAGGAAGGATTGCTATAATGAGTTTGAGATAGTAGAATGACAGAGATCAACAAACCACACGATCAGATGGATGACTGGCTCAAGAAGTATAGAGTCGTCGAAGTTCAATTAAAATCAATCAAAAGATGTGCAAGCTTAGATTGGCCTGAGGACTATAAAACTAAGTTTGCAGACGAACTATCGGATATCATTGATATCCTTCTTGGGTGGGAGAAGCTTAATATATAACATTATGAAGACACTACTTTCAATATTCTTTCTAGCAACCACCCTACTAGCCCATGGCGGCCAGTACCGTGGCCCCGGTGACGTAGTTCCACCAGGAGGTGGTGGAGGTAGAGGAACTGGTGGACCTGCAATCCCTGGTCCCGGAGGGCCTGGAACTGGAGGCCCTGGATACCCTGGCACTGGCGGTCCTGCTGGCCCTGGAACGGGTGGACCCGGAAGTCCTGGAGGCGGTCCTGGAGGCCCAACCACCGGAGCAGGAGGTGTTAACCTTTACGACGATCTAACCGGATGGGCATTCTGGTGGGAGTTCAACAAGGATAAGTACATCAAACTAAAGAACGCGATTCATGGAAACACAGTCCAAACCGGCTCAGATGAATACTATCTTGGCCCAACTCGCAAACCCACCGCGCAAAATATTTTAAAGCCTACCAATGAAGATTTGATAAATAACATCATGCCAGCCCTCAGAAAGGCAATGGATAGCACTGAAAACCGAGATATTCTAACTGCTTGCATGGTGGCCTTGGCTAAGATCGGTCAGAACCACCCAGACTTCAAGCTCTCAGATATCTTCAAGAAGTATATCAACTCTCCTAACCAAGAAGTTCAGGAAACAGCGGTCCTATCACTAGGTATTGCAGGTAAGGCAACCGAGGATGATATCGACACTCTGATAAAGATTGCATTAGGTAAAAAGGACAAGTAATGGTTGACGTATCAGGATATGCAGAATACGATACAGTGGTATCCAGCATTAATCACATGATAGTGTCTCACTACGATCCAGCTTCAGAGCCCACTAAGAGTGTATGGCCCGATTCAGTTAAGGAAGCCCTTGAGAATATCATTGCACTCATCGAAAGACTCGGACAAGACGTTACTTAATGCAATCAAACTTTAAAGTCGGCGATCAAGTCGTTATCTCAAGACAGATCGACTTCATCGACTCTATTGAATTCATTGGGATCCCTGGTACAATCTACTCAATTCAAGTAGAATTCAAAAAGACTATGTCTGGGGTTACGAAATTCAATCTAATTACTGTAGATCACCCCCAAGAGAAATTCAATCATTTCTTCGATACAGTGTATGCAGAATTCCCAGAGTCTTCCGAGCCGCCTGAAAGATTTGTTGGCTTCTACGGCGATTCTAGGCTGTTTAAACGCGATTCTAATGAGGCTCAGAACCTCCTCTTAAACCGCAAGCGTTACGACCAAATGGAATTCATGTGTTCTAAACTTTTCAACCTAAATGAATACGACTTCCAAAAGGTTGTAAACAAGTTTAAACAGTCATAACCAATCATTTCTTTTCCTTTTCCTTTTCAAAGTGTCCTTCTCCATAGGTTCCACCTACATGGTATCCTTGTTTCTTCATATTTGATATTATTCTTCTCACTCCTTCCCTTCTTACCTTGTTGATAGTTTTCTGCGTTTTATTCAGTAGTCCTGGCTTATCTCCATAATCTTCTGTGCCAAAGTTTGCTCTATATTGGGCATCCTTGTTTTCGGGATCTATACCTTGAGACTGTAACCACTTGTCTCCTTTTTCAGTTCTGTATCTTGGATCACCTTGCCCACCTAAGAAAGAACTTCTAGCACCTTCGGCTCCTTCTGGGCTTCCTGTCATTCTTCTTAGCTTTCTCATTATACGACTTTTATCGTTTTCAATATCGGTATTAGGATGTTCTAGATTAAAGCCTTTCATCTTTACGCCCAATCTCTTTGCTATTCTTTGAGCTAGTTGTTCTCTATCTCTTCCTGCAACACCGCCCTCTCTGCCCCAAGCAAATAGTTTACCTGATTTCTTGGCCGTTGATATTTGGTTAAGAATAGCTCTCCTATAATGCTTTGCAGGGAGATTATGATTTTCTGGTTCAAGACCCACGCTTTTATCAAAGAAACCCAAGTTTTTATCAAAGAGGTTTTCTAAGACAAGGTTTGCGATCCTTGTGTATAATTCAATCATTTCTTTTTCCCACCCCTGGTGTAACCTTTCCGCTACAAATTATATATGATGCAACGGGACTCCTAAAAGTATATGATTCTTAGTAGCGTCTGAGAAATCCAGGAAGGGGAGTACCGCCCCACGGGTCCTTCCTACCGGGAGTACGGGTCCTCGCTAGTATAT
>Ga0196905_1000874_pt1 | contig 11955 bp, 9 predicted proteins | sample CB_VirMetaG_3_FD_169098 | JGI IMG/M metagenome (GOLD analysis project Ga0196905, IMG submission 169098) | Freshwater to marine saline gradient viral communities from Chesapeake Bay - CB_1508_1S Viral MetaG (v3) (version 3) | ecosystem: Environmental > Aquatic > Marine > Coastal | place: USA... | reverse complement strand
AAAAAACTGGAATTGATAAGGTTTGTTTAGTTGGTGGATATGGATTAAATGTAGTTGCTAATAGTTTTTATATTAAAAATTTACCAGAAGTAAAGTTTTATTTTGAACCACTTTCTGATGATAGCGGAATTACAATTGGTGCTTGTATGTTAAAGTACAGGCAAGAAACCAAAGATAAAAATATTTACACATTAAAAAACAATTTTTATCATTACTATAATATAGATAATAAAATTTTTGGAGAAGGAAAAACAATTTCAGATTTAGTTGATATTTTAATAAATCAAAAAATAATTGCAATTTTTGAGGGAAATCCAGAAGCAGGCCCTCGTGCTCTTGGACATAGATCTTTACTTTTTGATCCAAGAAATGAAAATGGTAAAGAAATAGTTAATACATTAAAAAACAGAGAGTGGTATCGCCCTTTTGCTGGAATTATATTAGAAGATCAATTTTCAAATTACTTTGACACGATTGGATTGGGAAAATCGGAATACATGACTATTAACTTTGATGCAAAACCTGGGGTTGAAAACTATGTACCATCAATAATTCATGTTGATAATACCTGTAGAATTCAAACTGTGTCTAAAGATAATTCATTTTTATTTAAACTTCTTTCTGAGTTTTATGAAAAAACTGGGTGTCCTATGTTATTAAATACTAGTTTCAATTTGGCTGGACAACCTCTTGTTCAAACAAAACAAGATGCAATCGAGTTTTTAATCAAATCTAAGCATAATAAATTTTTTGGTGGAGTTTATTTTGTAGATGATGAATCCCTGTTGACAAACGAAACTAATTAGAACTATAATGTAAAAAAGGATATTAACTTATGGATTTTTTGAAAGATATTGTAAAAGAAATTGGCGGTGAGTATACACAACTTGCTTCTGATATTGATGAGACTGAGACTTATGTTGATACGGGTTCATACATTTTTAATGCACTGGTTTCAGGTAGCATATTTGGTGGTGTATCTGGGAATAAGATTACTGCTATTGCTGGAGAGTCTAGTACTGGAAAGACTTTTTTCTCTCTCGCAGTGGTTAAGAACTTTCTTGATTCTAATCCCGATGCTTACTGTCTCTACTTTGACACTGAGGCTGCTATCAACAAGTCACTTCTAGAGTCTCGTGGTATTGATCTGACTCGTTTGGTTGTCGTTAATGTTGTCACCATTGAAGATTTTCGTGGTAAAGCGTTAAAGGCTGTTGACCTATACTTAAAAAAACCTGAAGCCGAACGCAAACCATGTATGTTTGTGTTAGACTCTCTAGGTATGCTTTCCACTGAGAAGGAGATTACTGACGCACTGAACGACAAACAAGTTCGTGACATGACCAAATCTCAATTGGTCAAAGGTGCATTCCGTATGATCACTCTCAAGTTGGGTCAAGCGAACATCCCCATGATCGTTACCAATCACACCTATGACGTTATCGGAGCTTACGTACCAACTAAAGAAATGGGAGGAGGTAGTGGACTCAAGTATGCTGCTTCTACAATCATCCATCTCTCAAAGAAAAAGGAAAAGGATGGAACGGAAATCGTTGGAAACATTATCAAGGCTAAGACTGCTAAATCTCGTCTAAGTAAGGAGAACAAAGATGTTGAGGTGCGTCTCTATTACGATGAGCGTGGTCTTGATCGTTATTATGGTCTTCTTGAACTCGGTGAGATCGGTGGACTTTGGAAGAATGTCGCAGGACGTTACGAAATTGATGGTAAAAAAATCTACGGAAAACAGATCCTCGCAAATCCAGAGGAATATTTCACTCCAGAAGTAATGCAGGCTTTAGATGAAATTGCACAGAAAGAGTTTTGTTATGGATGATTTTATCAAGGTCTATGATAATGTCCTTGATAGTAACTTGTGTGATACCCTGATTCGTTTATTTGATGTAAGCGGATACAAAGAGATTATTAATAACAAAGGTACACCCAATTTTACCCAATTAAATATCAATCAAAAACATCCAGAGAATATTCAACAACTCTCTATTATCACAAAAAATATTCTAGATCTTTACAAAAGAGAGTTTTCGGATTACACTAGATGGTATCCGCAGAGACTTTTTTTGGAAGAGTTTCGCATCAAAAAATATCACTCTCGTAGTCACGATAGATTTGATATTCATGTGGATGTTGAAGATCATGCATCTGCAAGAAGGTATCTAGCTTTCTTGTATTATCTGAATGATGATTTCACTGGTGGAGAGACTGAGTTTCCTCATCACAATAAAAAGATTGTCCCTAAGAGAGGGTCAGTCATGGTGTTTCCTCCGACGTGGCAGTATCCTCATGCAGGATTACGTGTTAATAAAGGAGTCAAGTATATTATGTCCACTTATTGTCACTATTACTAATGGAAAGGGTTGAAACTACTATTCTAAGGAGTCTCGCATTTAATGAAGAATACTCTAGAAAGGTTCTACCTTTTATTAGAACTGAATACTTTACTGACTACACTGAGAAAGTAGTTTTTGAGGAAATCTGTCAGTTTATTTTTAAGTACAATAAACTTCCAACTCAAGAGATTCTTAACGTTGAGATTGAAAATCGTAGTGATCTAAATGAGACTACTTATAAAGAAGTTGTAGAATATATCGCTAAACTTGATACATCTCTCCTAGATATATCTTGGCTATGTGATACTACTGAGAAGTGGTGTCGTGATAAAGCCATCTATCTTGCATTGATGGAGTCTATCTCCATCGTCGATGGTAAAGATTCTAAGAAGACTAAGGATGCAATCCCATCTATTCTTTCAGATGCACTTGCAGTTAGTTTTGATACGAATGTAGGTCACGATTATCTTCAGGACTATGGAGAACGATACGAATTCTACCATCAACGTGAAGAAAAAATTCCTTTCGATTTGGAGTTCTTCAACAAGATTACAAAGGGTGGACTTCCTAATAAAACTCTCAACATTGCTCTTGCAGGTACTGGTGTTGGTAAGTCTCTATTCATGTGTCATTTTGCTTCTTCTGTTTTACTTCAGGGTAAGAATGTTTTGTACATTACGATGGAGATGGCTGAAGAGAGGATTGCGGAGAGGATTGACGCCAATCTTTTGAATGTGAACATTCAAGAAATTACAAATCTTCCACGTCAAATGTTTGAAACAAAGGTGACAAACATTTCAAAGAAAACTCAGGGAACTCTTATAATTAAAGAGTATCCAACTGCATCTGCTCACAGTGGACACTTTAAGTCACTTCTTAATGAACTTGCACTTAAGAAGTCATTTAAGCCTGATATTATTTTCATTGATTACCTTAATATTTGTGCTTCCTCTCGGTATAAGGGTAATCTTTCTGTCAACTCTTATTCGTATATCAAGGCTATTGCTGAGGAACTTAGGGGACTCGCCGTTGAGTTTAACCTCCCGATTGTCTCCGCTACTCAGACCACTCGTTCAGGTTATGGTTCTTCTGATGTTGAACTTACTGATACTTCTGAGTCCTTTGGTCTCCCTGCTACTGCTGATCTTATGTTTGCCCTTATTGGAACAGAAGAGCTTGAAGAGTTGGGACAGATTATGGTAAAACAATTGAAGAACCGTTATAATGATCCTACAATCAATAAAAGATTTATTGTAGGAATTGATCGTGCAAAGATGCGACTCTATGATTGTGAACAGAGTGCTCAAAGTGACATACTTGACTCTGGACAGGAAGAGGAGTATACTTATGAAGAAAAGAAAACAGGACCTAAAAAATCATTCGAGGGATTTAAATTCTAATGAGTAAAATTGATTTCAACAAATATACCCAATTTGTAGATGCTGTAACTTCTGATGCATCTACCGATTTCCTTGCCCTTTCTAATCGTCTTGTGGAACTAGATGAGAAAGGTGCAAATATTGAACGACTTCTCACTGCTGGTGTTGGTATTAATGCTGAAGGTGGTGAGTTTCTTGAGATCATTAAGAAAATGATTTTCCAAGGTAAGCCTTGGAATGCAGACAACAAGGAACATTTGATTATTGAACTTGGTGATCTCATGTGGTATGTTGCTCAATCATGTATGGCACTTGAAGTGACAATTGATGAAGTCATTGCTCGAAATGTCACTAAACTTGAAAAACGTTATCCTGGTGGATCTTTTGATCCCTACTATTCTGAAAACCGCTCTGAAGATGATCGATGACTGAAGTTAACAAAGTAAAATTGGAACTGGATGTTCGTTCCGCAAAAGCAATTAGACAAGTTTTGTTTGATTCACAAGTAGGATATACTACAAATATCTACACAACTCCAATGCGTATTTTTGAAATCCGTGAAGTAATCGCTGATCTTGATGATGCAATTGAAACTGCAGTAGGTAACAATTGATTAATAAACCCTTCCCTAAATATTTGGAAGGGTTTTTTAATACTTATGGCTGGAGTAAAAATAGGAAACGTTGCTGAAGGTGCATTTGTACTTGCTCTTGGACTTATCATTGCCGATAACGATCTTCAAACCGAACCGGAATTAAAACCAACCAAAGAGAATATAAAAAGATTGATGAAAACAATCAATCCTGAGTTATTTGTAAATGGTGGAACGTGGAATAATAATGGAAGACCAATTTATCAGGGGAAAGCAACTTTAAAAAGTAAAGCTGGTGGAAAAGTATATGATAGAACTACTAAACAATATGTAAACGCTTCACAAATACCACCAGATACTCTGGAAGTTAAATTAACAATCCAACTTAATAAAGGTGAAGTTGAACCTTTTTATGGGCCAAATACACAAATAAACCACAAAGATTGGCCTACTATGGATGGTATTATAAATCAAATGTTAAATGAAGGTAATAGATACAGATCAACGATTGAAAGAGTTAAGAAAAAATATCTTACAAATTTAAGAGAAGAATCTATAATTGTTGACATTAGGGCCATGGGAGCGGAAGGTGCTTATAGTGGTGGTAATGTAAAGGGTGATGTTACTATAGAAACTAGAATTATACCAGTTTCTAGTACTGGCCAAAGAATGACTAGTAGACCGTTCAGATTGCCAAAAATGAGTTATTCTTTGAAAGCTTCTTCAACTCCCCCTAGTACAATTTCTAATCAGGGCCCAATTAAAACTTTAATGGAATTTGAAACAAAGTTTGGTTTGCCAGCAATAGCAAAGTCACAAAATGGTAAGATAAATCCCCTACTAACATCAATAAGAACTGGTATTTTTAAATACATAAAAGATTCAAAATCGCAAAGTTATAATTTTTCCAAATTCATTCCAGTAAAACAAAGATCAAATATTAAAGTATTGATTTTGGAAAAAGGTAATGATGAACTTCACATTGATATAACAGGAAAAAGAAAGTATGATTTGTTAGATGGTAGTTTATTTCCAGATTTACACCCCGCTAAAGGCAATAGAAATGCTTGGATAAGAAGTTGGGTCATTAATGAATATTATGAAACTTTTTTACAAACTTTTGAAAAAACTGTTCCCAATGGAAAACTTACGGGTGCTGATGCTGAGAAAGCCTGGAGTCTTTTAATAGACTCTGCTTTTGGATCTGATAGAGCTGAAATTATAAGTTTTGGTAAAAGTATAACTAAAATGTCTACTCTTCCATATATTAATAAGTTGAAAGCTTCTGTTGAATCTGAATTGTGGGCAATTAGATCTGGAAATAATTTGGAATTTCATTTACCTACTGCAAATAATACAGGATTTAGTGATAGTACAAAACTGTATTTTTTGAGATACAAAAACCGAACTCCTGGAACCGATGAAGGTGTAAAAGAGTTTAAGACTGCAGGCTCTGTTGAATTGAAGATGATGGTGGAATCGGGAAAACTTTGTTATGAACCGGAAGGATATGAATCGGACTCTCAGGTTACTTGGAATAGACAAACTAAAAAAGTTGATCTTTCTAAAAATCAATAAATACTTAAAGGTTAAGGAATCCTAACTAGATTAATAATGAAAAATTTTAGCAACTTTTTAACAGAAGCTAGAGAAACCTCTGCATCTGCCGAAGCCAAAAGACTTGGTTTAACCGGAGATGGCCATGGAGGTTGGTATGATAAGAACGGTGAGTTCGTTGCAAAAACTGTAAAAGGAAAACTACAATTTTTCGGTAATAATGATGTTTCTGGAGGAAAGGATTCTCCAAGACAACCAACTGAGAGAACAGTTGAACCACCTGTTGCACAAGAACCACAAGTTGTTGCACAAGAACCAGTACAACAGGCTCCTGCACAACAGGAAGTCCCACCAGAACAACTTCCACCAGAAGAAGAAGTTCCTGTAGAGAGACCAGTTCCAGAAGCACCTGGAGTTGTTGTAGTATTTGGTAGATTTAATCCACCAACAATTGGACACCAAAAACTTCTTGATAAGGCCGCAAAGGAAGCCAATAAGAGAGGTTATGAACTTAGAGTGTATCCTTCTCGTTCACAGGACAAGAAGAAGAATCCTCTGACACCTGATATGAAGATTTCATACATGCGCCAGATGTTCCCAGATTATGCAGATAATATTATTGATGATAAGGGATCTAAGACTATCTTTAATGTACTGACTGGTGCAAATGAAGAGGGGCATACTAATATGATTATCATGGTCGGTGCTGATAGACTTGGAGAATTTCAAGGTTTAAGTCATAAGTATAATGGTGAACTTTATAACTATGACCAACTTGAAGTAGTTTCCGCTGGTGACAGAGATCCAGATTCCGATGATGTAACTGGAATGTCTGCATCTAAGTTGCGTCTTGCGGCTGCAGAAGGAGATTTTGTTAAGTTCGCTAAGGGAGTTCCAGATACCATGGGTAATATGGAGAAATTAGAACTCTTTAATGTTCTCCGTAGATCTATGAATGTGAGTGAGGAAACTGAAGTATGGGAGGTTGCTCCTAAACTTGATGAAGAAGGTATGAGAGATGCATATCTTGTAGATCACATTTATGAAGTTGGTAATCTTGTTGAAAATATGAATACTGGATTGACTGGAGAAGTCATTCGCAGAGGAACAAATTATGTAATTTGTGTCACTGAAGATGGTGTAATGTTCAAGTCTTGGTTGAAGGATTTGGTAGAAACTGGCCATCCTCATGAGATTGGTACAGATGAGTATAGAGACTATGTTCAGTCATTAACTCCAGGTCAAGAAGTTAAGAGTTATACGGGCGTTAAGATTGCTTCCATTTACGATAAATTCCGCAAGGGCAAAAAGAATAAATAAAACTAGCAGTATTTCTACAAAATAAATGGCTAGTTGGGAAGAATTTTCGCGTATTGTTGCAGAAGCTAAAACATCTAAAAAATTAGATCCAGTCGGTCAGGAAGATGACGATGTGGATAATGATGGTGATTCGGATTCCTCAGATTCTTATTTGAAGAAGAGAAGAGCTACTGTAGGTGCTGCTATTGCTGCAGATAGAAAGAAGAAAGTTTCGGAAGCACTAGATCCAGTAGGTCAGGAAGATAAGGATATTGATAACGACGGAGATCACGATAAGTCTGATAAGTATCTTCTAAATCGTAGAAAAGTTAGAGCTAAAGTTATTCCTCCTCAGGAAAGACTAAAGACTGATAGAGATATGTTTAATATCCCTAAGTCTGAACAGGAAGCTGCTCGTGAGAGAATTCTTGCCAAAGCAAAGGCAAAGAGAATGAAAGAGGAAGTAGAAAATATTGACGAGAGTGATATTGGTGATAGAACGAGAAGAGTAGTAGGGGATCAAAGACAGGGATATCATGGAGATGATGATGTTTTGAATAAGACTAGAAAAAAACTTGATAGTCCTGTTCTCAAACCATATCCGGGTGGATTTCCAGCATTTAAGGGAGTTTCTAAACCAAGTGTAAAAACCACTCAGGTTGCTCACTTTGAACTAGAAGGTGAAATGGTTGAAGAGGATAAAGAGTATCGTCGTGAGATGAGAAAGGCTGCTGCAAGAGAAAGAGCTGAAGAAAAGACAGAAAGAAAGAGCGAAGGTAAAAAGTCTGCAAAGGCTCCAGGAAGACTTGGTAAGTCTGCAGGAACTTCTTATGCAGATAAAGAACAACTTTCTATTAAGGGTCATGATGAAGTGACCAAGAAATCTGGACATACTATTGGAAATCCATTCCCAGAAAATTATGTGACTAATGGGGAATACATTGAGGAAATGCCATATCAGGTATATGGTTCTCATGATGGTAAGAAAGAAAAGAAAATTGGCAAACCAGTAAAGAGTAGAAAGTATGCTCATGATAGAGCTGATGAACTTTCTGATACTCATAAGGAAACTGGTGGAAAGTTTCGTGTTCAGAAAGAAGAAAACGATCTTGATGAAGGAATGTCCATGAAGGACTTCAAAGCAAACCGCAGAAAACTGAAGCGTAAAGAAGCTTCCGACGATGCCAAGAAGAGAGGTCATGTTGGTAAAGAATGGTATAACAGTGGTAGGACCTACTCTCCTGATGAAGCGAAGAGAGGTCGTGCAAAGATGGATGATGAAGAAAGAAGCACAAGAAAGCGTAGTGCTATAGATCCTGATGCTGAAGATAGTGATTACTCAGCAGATAAGACTAAGAATCCCAAGAAACTTCGTAAACAGAAAGCAATGGGTGAAGGATACCTTGAAGAAAAGTCTTTAAGTAGAGCACAACAAAGATTCATGGGCATGGTTTATGCTGCGAAGAAAGGTGGGACTCCCGCATCTCCCGAAGTTGCAAAGGCTGCATCTGGTATATCTAAGAAAGCTGCAAGAGATTTTGCAAAGACAAAACATGAAGGACTTCCTGAAAAGAAAGAAGATACTAAAGAGGAGTTATGTTTAGTAGATAGAATTCTTCTAGAAGTTTCTGATGCACAACTTATGGCTGCAAAGGCCAGGAGAGAAGAACGAGCAAAAAAGTATCAAGGTAGACTTCATCAAGCTAAAGTAGCTACTAAAGCTAATAAGATGATGAGAGATGAAGTCAAGGAAAAGGAAACTCCAAAAGAAGATAAAGAGAAAACAAAAAAAGAGAAAGCAAAAGAAGAAGTAAAGACCAGAAACACTGCAACTGAAAGAGCTGCAAGAACTTCTGCTGCTGGTAGAGTAAAGGCTGCAAGAATTGCAAGAGAGACTGAGAAAGAGAAGGAAACTGCAAGAACTGAAAGACAACGTGAAAGACTCAGTTATACTGAGAAGAGTAAAAAAGAGAGAGAAGAAAAGAAAGCGGAACAGGAGAAGAAGAGAGAAAAAAGGAATGCAGAAAAAGAGGCTGCAAAGGCAAAACAAAGTGAAGCCAAGTCGAAACAAAAGGAATTAGAAAGGAAAGAGAAGGAAAAAATTAGTCAGATAAAACAAAAGGAACAATCCAGAAAGAAGAGAAGGTCTGAGTTACGTTCAGATATTAAATCTGCTTGGAGTAGATCCATAAAAGTTGCTGGTGATAAAAAAGATACCGAAGCAGTAGCTGCTGGTGTGAGTAATGCTGCAAGTTTAGCTGCTGGAGTTGTTAAAACTGGGGTTGCTCTTGGTAAGTATGCCTATAAAAAAGCAACAGAAAAAAAAGGCGAGAAGGGATCCGAACCTTCTAAGTCCGAAAAAAAGGAACCAGTAAAATCTGAATCTAAACCAGAAACTGCATCTACCGAGAGAGTATCTGCAAAAACTGATGAAAAAAAGACTGATACAACTCCTAAAAAATTATCCGGTACTCCAGAAGAGAGAAAGAAACTAATTCCATCTACAAAGAGACTTCCTGCTGCAGGTGAAACCGGTAAGCCCAGAAGGGAAACTGGAATGAGATTGGGTCAAAGAGCAAGAAGAAATCCAAAATTAAAGTCGGAACTTATTAAGTCAAGAATGGAGGAGTACTCTAATTGGAGAGAGGAGTTTATTTTTGAAGTTGATGACCAATCAATCAAAGAACCACAACAAAAAATTATTGATGTGACAAAAAAGAAAAATAAAATTGAGATTAACCCAAATATGAGTGAAGGTTGCGGATGTGATGAAAAGGAAGATGCACCCAAAAAGGATATGAGAGATCTGACTACAAAAGTTAATCTCGCAAAAACTAAAGCAAGATTAATGGGATCTAGAAATCCTATGATGATGGTAGTTTCTAAAGAAGAAACTGGAATTGAAGAAGGTTATGACCTTTCTGATTACACCTGTGATGAGATGTATGTTAATGAAGATGCTGGAATAATCAGTGGTTTAGTAGGACTTGCTCTCGGTGCAAAAGGTGCTTATAATGCAGCAAAAAAGACTAAAAGAATGAGAGATTATCCAAAAAACTTTGTTAAAGGTATTGTTGACCCAAGAACTTATGTTCCCAAAAAGAAAAAGGAACAGAAAGAAGAGTTTGAAATTGAAGAAGGCATGACCATGGATGACTTCAAAAAACAAAGAAGGCGTCAAAAGGAAGAACCACCAGTGAGAAAGCGTGGTGGAATAAGTGCTCCAGAAGATGAACGCAGTATTGGTGGACAAGCCAATAGACACAATAAAGATTACTGGGCAAGTGTTGTGGGCAAAAACAGAGATAGAGGTTCTGGAAACAAGGCAAAACGACGTGCTGCAAAACTTGGTGAGTCTGCTGCATGGACAAAGAAAGAGGGAAAGTCTGAGGCTGGCGGATTAAACGAAAAAGGCCGTAAGTCCTATGAACGTGAGAATCCTGGTTCTGATTTGAAAGCACCATCTAAAGAAGTTGGTAATCCTCGTCGTGCATCATTCTGTGCCAGAATGTCTGGTATGAAAGCTAAACTAACTAGTAAGAAGACCGCAAACGATCCTGACTCCAGAATCAATAAGTCCCTTAGAGCTTGGAACTGCTGATATGAAATCCTTCAAACAATTTTTATCCGAAAGCATCACCATCAACGGTGATTTCAATGGAACCCTCAATGTTGGGGGTTCTCAACCAGAACAACCACAAGAATCTTTCTTTGCTGATGTTGTCTGGGAGGGAAAGATGTATCGTCTAGAAGTAGAAGGTGCAATGCTTTCTAAGAATGAACTCGCAGAACAAATCCAAGATGAATATCCTGGAGCCATCGTTCATAATGTTTATCCCGGTGAGGTAAATACTTCTAGAATTAAAAAAGTACAAAGGTATCAACCAGAAAGATTAAGTTGGAGTGATTGATTAATGGCACAGTGGAATAAAAATGAGCAAGACTTCTTAAATCAAGAAAGAAGTCTCTTTGAGGTTCCTTTGATAGCAACAAGGGATGGAAATGTTGTTGATAATCTCAACAGATTTCCAGTAAGTGTAAATCCAGATGCTTTTGGAAGAACCAGAACATCTCATCCACTTACTCTATTTGACAGTTCTCACAGATATAGAGATAATAATCTCTGGGAGAGTTTGATTGTAGGAACGGGATCTACAGTTGGATTTGCAACAACTCAAGGATTAGTCAATATTGGTATTGGAACTACTGCTGGGTGTTCCGTAATCAGAGAGACTACAAAAACATTCTCATATCAACCAGGCAAATCTTTGCTTGTTTTAAATACATTTGTTCCTGCCACACCAAAAGAAAACTTGAGACAGAGAGTTGGATATTTTGGTGCTGATAATGGAATGTATTTTGAGATTAATGGCACAACTCCTTACTTTGTAGAGAGAAGTTTATCTACTGGAACTCAAACTGCAGTAGCACAAGACGACTGGAATATTGATAAGTTAGATGGAACTGGTGTTTCTGGTATTACATTAGATATTTCCAAAGCACAAATTCTTTGGATGGACATTGAGTGGTTGGGTCTTGGTACAGTCAGAATGGGATTTGTAATTGATGGTAAGTTTGTTCATGCACATTCATTCCATCACGCAAACTTAATTCAATCAACTTACATTACAACAGCATCTCTTCCTTTGAGATATGAGATTGCTAATACTGGAATTACTACAAGCAGCAGCACTCTCAAGCAAGTCTGCTCTTCTGTAATTTCAGAAGGTGGTTATGAATTGCGTGGATTGCAACAGGCAGTAAATACTCCAATTAC
>Ga0196905_1000868_pt1 | contig 11995 bp, 8 predicted proteins | sample CB_VirMetaG_3_FD_169098 | JGI IMG/M metagenome (GOLD analysis project Ga0196905, IMG submission 169098) | Freshwater to marine saline gradient viral communities from Chesapeake Bay - CB_1508_1S Viral MetaG (v3) (version 3) | ecosystem: Environmental > Aquatic > Marine > Coastal | place: USA... | reverse complement strand
GTGTAAACGAACTGATAATGAGTAGCCCAAGATGGTGGTGTATGATTTATTTCTACATCTAGCTCAACAACATCTGTAATCTTATCCTGCCCTATACCTCTTTCTGTTGGGAACTTTACATAAAATTTAGATTGGTCTGAAATATTTGCTAGTGTACTTCTATTGAATTGGTCATAATAAACAAGACCTATCTCATGTCTTGCTCCCATCTTTAGTGTTTTCTCAATATTTGTAGTCCACTCAGCGTATGATTTATAATCTAACTTAACTCCGTACAAGCATGGATGTCCATATCCGCTACCTACAAAGTTTGTAAAATAGTTTGAGTACCCACTGTTCGGTATGTTTGTTATCGAAACATCTGCCTCATCAATAACTCCTCCTACTTGAATATAAAGAACAGAGCCTCCATTCCAGTTTGATGGTAGATTAGACCCAAAGCCTCTACTATATCCACTTACCTTAGCTGCAAAAGTAATTCTAGCACCATCAGCGGTATAAGCTCCATAATTATTTATTTGGTCTCTAAGCTTAGATAAAACTTGATAAGCATTTGGATTAGCTCCGTTAATTAATTCTGCTGTTGTCTGCCAGTTGAACTTCTTTTTTACCCATGAATTAGTTTTAAAGTTTCTCCACTCAACCTCTACAGATGCAATCACTCTATTTCCTTCTGGTACTTCACCATTAATATCGTTAGCTAATGCTAATTCTAATGAATGTTGAGAAACAACAACTATTCCATTATTGGTTAAACCTCCAGGAGAATCCTCTAGATACAACACATCAGAAAAACCTTGATTACCAGCTAAAGGAGATACACCTGCGTATGTTGGTATTCCAAATTTTGACCACTTCATGAAGTATGTAGAGCCATTTATTGAGTTACCATAATTGTTTCCAGTGTAAAGTGTTTTATCTGCTGGGTTGAATCCAAACATTCCTCCAGGAGACTGATAACTTATAGGATTACCAGCTAATACTCCTTCAATATCTGGAAGCTCGTTGTACACTGGAGATACGTTTATATCTATCTTTACTGGGTCGTAGTTCTCTGTAACTCCTCCATAAGCTAATTTATTCCCATCTATAAGTGCTTGAGCGTTAGCCTCTAACGGCATCCAATCAAACAGTCTCATTCCTTTAGTTCCGTCATTATCTAATGATGTTGGAACTTCGTTATTGAAGAATCTAAAAGTATAGGATGCATTAGTGGATGGTATATCGCTCTTGTCCACATCTTTAGCTAAGTAAAAATCACCAGTATTCTTCTCTCTAAATGCAATCTTAATTCTTTTAACCAACTCATTACCAGTTGAAACTGATACATCTATGTAGTTATTTAGTACGGTATCGTAAAATGCAAAAGGTCTATAAACTCCTTCATCTATTGGTAGCTCAACCTTTGAAATTGGACTCCACGCACTCTCTTCGTTATCTTCGTAGACGAATTTATATCTGAATTGATACAGATTACCTCTTACGTTGTTTGTTTTTACCGAATCATCGCTACCCCATTCACAAGAAGGAGGGTTGACTGGTGGTTCAACTATCGCTGATATATGCTCATATCTTAATGGTGATGGGTATCCTCCTGTTATAGCTTTCTCTATGTTTACCTTGTATGGTTGCTTGTTTAACCAATATAGTTTTCCATCTAGTATTGCTATGTTTTGTTCGAATATAAGTTCTTTATCGCTCAAATTTAACAAATTTGACTCAATAACCAAGTTAACAATATTAGCTTCTACATCGTATTCTAATAACTTGTGTAATCCAAGACTGCTCCAAACAAAATAATAAACCTTGTTGTTTAATTTATCATCATAAGCTCCAACACATTTATGAGTGCCTGAGCCAAGAGAATATGATACAACTTCATTGCCTTTAACATTCTCTATAGAGCCTTGAGAGTCAGAATCAGATTTCGAATTACGAATATTTAAAGCATAACGATAATCACCGTTAGGAATTAATCTATCCTCATCATCTGTATTTAGACCACCAACAAATATTTTATTGTCTATTGCCATAATTAAACTCTTGGACTACCTCTAAATCCGCTTCTATAAGCATTTAAAAATTCTCTAACACTGAATGAGCTATGTCTTTTCTGAGCTTGTTTCTTGCTCTTAGCGTAAGCTCTTTCAGCTAGTTGTATTGTACCTAAATTTGAACTTCTTGATTTGGAAACATACTTGTACCAAATCCAATCCTTTATAGGCTGAACATCATAAGGATGAACCTCATAATCACCATTAACTGATTGAATATCAGCTTTATATCTTAGTATTATTTGACTTCCAGTATAACCTTGAAGTGCAATATAACCCTTATCTGGATATATCTTATACTGACCTATGTTACTTCTTCCTCCTCCAACACCAAAGTTTCCACCTAAGTGTTCCCCTTTATCATTGTAATCTGTGTAGTAAGAAAATACACCCATAGTGTCGCTCTCTAGAACTTGAGTATCTTCTGTTCTGTTACCACAATCATCCTTAGCTACATCACAAAGATTTGTGTTTACGCCAAGACCTGAAAGCTCACCATTACTACAAACTCCTATTGCGTAGTAGTCTATGTAATCTAAAGGTAAGTCAACAGTATCATTATCATTAACATCTAACACAACCTCTTTCTCGTATCCACCTATGTTGTCGTATCTCAAATCTCTTAAAGCACTTATAGCCATAGATAGAAATCTTGGATAACGTCTGTCTATTTGCTCAAGACCTAAATCCTCAGCCATAAATTCTCTAACTAATCTATCTAATTTAAAGCTAACCATAATTAATTATCATTTGAGTCGTTAATCTCATCCGCAGGGAATTGAGATGTATTTGCAAATTTACTAAAAACTATCTCTACTATTTCATCTATCATGTCAACTGGTAAAGAAATTTCATCCTCCTCGTCCAAGTTTCCAAAAGGTAGCAACATTGTTACACTAACAAATTCTGGCTTATTAGAATAATCCATATTAGTGAATACAAGTCTACTCCCGTTCCTATAAAAACCAATATTGCCACCAAGCATAGATGCCTCCATATCTCTGTACATATCATTAAAACCTCTTGGTACTTCAATATAAGAATTGCCTTTAGGATTTCCAACTTTCTGAATATCAATACCAAAAGGTAAAGATATAGCAGATGAAGGTGTTTGTATGTAGTATTCACCTGTGTTAGAATCTTTTTGTACTTCATTACTATGTATAGTGTAATATAATGAGCCATCAACCTCTCCAGTCTCATCAGCTTTTGACATGAAGTATCTGTTTCTTACCAATGTAGCTAATGATTGATGAACAGCTAATATAATCTCTCTTTCGTCAAAATCAACTTCATCAGAATAGTTTCTTAACCTTCTGTTTATTTGCTCTGCTATTTTAACTTGACTTGTTAACATAATTAAATTCCTTTATTCTCGTTTAAGTTTCCGTATTGCACCAAATCCTGCTCTCTAAGATTGATTCCTAAGAATCCTAAACAAATCATAGCAATATTATTAAAAGCCTCTTCAGGAGCTTCTATATCGGTGCTAGATGCTGAATCATAAACAGGTCTGTTATTCACAATGGTGTAACCCCACTTAGGAGTGTTTGGGTATCTCAAATAAGTTAACGTAACACTTGTTAAAGACTTTGGTCTAACACTTATCTTACCGCTTAAGAATTTAGCTATAGGTCTCTTCATACTTGGAGCTACTATTGAGCTACTCATTCTTGAGTACCAATCATTCTCCTTAACAACCTCTATAGGTCTTTCTGTTAATGTTTTTACTCCACCTTTATTTTGATGGTAATCGAATGATAGTGAACCAAATGTCCAATACTTTGGAGCTAAGTCTCCGTTTAGGTCATACGTAGTTCCATCTGGAATTAATACCGTACCTAAATGAGATAATAATCTTCTCTCTTCTTTTATATCGCTCAAGTCCTCCACATTCTGCTGGTTTATACCCATTAAAGACATAGGCAATCCACTTGAGTCTCTCGCACCTAATCTTTGATTGTACCAAGCCATTAATCCCTGTTCAACGAATGAATTAAATTGAGATGGAGTTATCGTTCCACGCCCATTCTTATTTGCTACGTTGAAGAAAAATGTCTTGAATTTATCTATATTAATCATTTTATATTGTTATATCTAGTAGTTGAATAGTTATAAATCCTATTATATTTATTAATTCTATTATAATTAATTTAAGCTTTTGCATATCACATTTAAAAATTCAACAGTAACATCGGTTGTATCTGAATTATTTTCTACCCAAATTTCAATATAATCGTTATTGCTTAAAGGCGTTATTGTTTGAATAGAAATAGACTGAGCTTTATTGTTACCATCAGTTGTGGCGTACATTTCCGAATCAGAAAGAACAGTACCATTCTTTGCAACGTATAAACCTATTTCTTTATTCTGTCCACTCCCTGTAAATGACGCAACTGCCTGAACTTCAAAATCTTTTTGCAGCTCCCCTACGTATGTTAAACGGTTGTCAGTGTGCATAAACTTTTGATTGATTGCACTTGCTGTTGTTGTACCTAAAACCTTAACTGGAGTGGCTATTGTAGTAATAGTTGTCACTGTTGCGTTACCAGACATATAATAATTACCAACCGATGCAGTATTTAAAATTCCTTTATTGTTTACAAATCTTGGCTCATTATCTGTAAAGAATTGACCTATACCCTGTAAGTAAGTACCACCACCGCTAAAGTTACAAGTATCTAAAATATAACTATCTGTTGGAATTGTCGCAGATGAATCAACATCTATTGCAACCGTAGAGCCAAACGCAATAAATGAAGAATAAATAACTCTAAACCTTCTTGTTACTACGCAAGTAGATTGTAACTCTATTAGCTTGTTTGTACCATCACCAACAAATAATGAATTATCTATACCTATTGTTCCAACACTATCTGTAAAAGTAAAAGCACCACTACTTAACAAAGCACCTTTTGAATAAATGAAATTGTCAATTTCGCCAAAAATACAAGAAATATCTGTATTTGAAAAGTTCACACCAGTCCAGTCTAAAGCTATTGGTTGAACACCTAATCCACTTGGATTAACTTCTATTCCTATACTATGGTCTTTAAAAGTTATATGCCTTATTGGAGTTGTATAATCTGTTTCAAATAAAGGCTCTAATATATCCAAACCTGTAGAAGTAATAGAGCAGTTTTCAGAACTTGCTCCCAAAATAGTTGTGTTTGCAGAACCTACTAATCTATCTCCCAATAAATCAACATTAGCTAAGAAATAATAAGTTGCGTTTGGTAATAAAGTTATTACACCACCAACAGGACTAGGTAAATCGTCTTTTGATGATATAAATATAAACTCTGTACTGCTTGGGAGGTCATCAATTGTTGCAAATGGATTTGAGCTACTAGGATTATTTGCATTTTGAATAGCCTCAAGTTCACTTAGAGTTAAGTCTTGTGCAGGTATATCTACACTTATATCATTTAATAATAAAAGTAAATCATATACTGAATCCTCTTTAGGCTCTATAAACTCATAAGGTTTAGCTTTAAATTTTTCTACATATAATTCATTTTCATAGTAAGAAAAGACAATATCACCATTCAACGCACTCCATTTACATCCTTCTTTATCATAAAAATTAGCAGTCTTTCCTCCTATTATTATGAGTAATTGATTGCCTATGCTTTTTACACGTACTGAAGCCATTATGATTTAGTTATTTTAATACTACATTTAGCGTTACCACCCTTAGTAGTTTTTGTCGTTGTAATAGTTAATATTTCGTCTGCTGCAAATATATTATTTGAGCTTGGAGTTATTGTTCCTATACCAGTACCTATAGTGTCACCAGCTATGAATGACCCAGAACCCATAGAACTTAATGAAGCATCTTTAAAGTTTAAATCAGCATCATCAGTAGCTTCGATTGTATCTGTAGCCCAAGCATTTATTTCATTTATAGTACAAGCGTATGGTAATTTTACTTTGTAATCTCCTGTTCTATTTGTATCAAAACTTACATCAATAATTAATACCTCTGTTTTTAAAGTATCCTCTACCTTTACTGCTGTTACTGAAGCATCTTTATAGAACTCAGTGGCAGCTTGGAATGTATAAGTATTTCCATCGTTCAAGTTTGGGAAAACCTGAGGATACCAAGAACCATTTAAATATCTAGCGTAGAATATTAATCCCCCATTTAAAGCTTGTTCAGCAGTTAATGTTATTCCAAATATTGATAAAGCAAACGCTCCAATCGTTACTGAAGCATCGTATTCTAACCAAAACTCATCACCATCTAAAGGAGTCCCTGCGAATCCGTAAGTTAAATTACCAACAAGAGTTGAAGAACCTGTTAGTTTTTGATACTTTTCACTTACTCCTGGTTCAAAGTTTATTGTTCCAGATGTAGCTACTGCTGCTGTGTTAAAATCCTCTAAAGCAAAAATACCATACCCACCTGCTCTAAAATCAGCAGTAGAACCAATAACTTGATTTGAACGGTTAAGCTCGTACCATACATTATTAGAAGCATTAAAAACTAATTCTATTATTGAGGCTGTAATAACGTCATAAGTAGATGTTTTTAGTATGATATTACTAACACCATCCATTACAGTGATAGTGTTTGTTGAACTATATAAAACAATTCTATCCCCATCTGTAGGGTTTTGACAAATAATAGTGCTTAAATCATCATCAGAACCACCTTCTCCAGTTAGTTTTATAAAAGATAAAGCTCCTCTCCTATCATAAACTATAGAATCATCAGCCATTTGTTCTTCCAATGTTGGTATTGCAGATTGCAATCCAATATTTACCATGTAAGATGTTATCTCAATAGCTTTTGATATATCTGCAACAGTAGCTGTACCAGCACCAGAACAACAACTTCCAGAAGCATAATCAGCATCCAAGAAGAATTGATAACCATGAGCTTCATCAAAAGAAAAGTCATTCACACTACCTCCTGATAATTCTTGATTTTCTGTATAAGTTAAAAAACCAGTAGATGTTATTGTTATTGTTCCGTTTTGTTTTGTACTATTAGTACTACCGAAGAAATACACAACATCATCTATCCTTACAGCCGTAAATTCTTCATCAGGAATACCATTAGAATAAGAGTTTACTGCATCAACTATATCTTGAGCTAAATCTGCTGCGGTTGTTGCTCCAGTGTATGATATTGGAGAGCCTGTATTGATTAAGTTAACCCCAAAAGCAGATGTTATAGATGTTATACTACCAACTCCTGTCGGAGCGTCTATTGTGTAAATTCCAGTACTAACTCTATTTACAGCTAAAGATGACGCTTGAACACCATATAATTTAGCCTTTCTAACTCCATCTGCCGTATTATCTAATACTGTTACTATTTCATCAGCGGCTGGACTACCTGATGAAGCAATGGGTTTTGTTATGTAAATATATCCTAATCCATTTCCTATATCAGATAGTACTGTAGATGAAAAAATTGGTGCTGCCATTATGCGTTAATTTTAAAGATTAATTTAATGCTAGATAACTTATTCTCAACATCACTTCCTAACATCTTTCCGTTACTATTTACAAACCTTATTTTAAAGTCACTAGCGTTTTTATCGTATATTTCTACGAACAATACTTTTTGTCCATTTATTTGAGTACTTCCACCTCTAACTCCTTTCACCCAAGTAACCTCTTCAACAACAGCAATCTCTGGGTAATAATCAGTAGAACTTCCTGAGAAAAAGTTTTGAACTATTATACTTGTATAATTATTCTGCCAATCCCCAACACTTCCATCATTCTCAACATCCAAGAAAGGAAGAATACCTAAATTATCTGTAATGGAGTCTGTGAATGTAGTTCCGTAAAGCTTCTTTGAGGTTAAAGAATAGGTTGGAACAGCTCCTGTTGGAAAGCTTAGTAATACCTCAACAAATAGACTTTCAACTACAGTGTCTGTAGCGTTAACAGTGTATGTAGTGGTAGTTACATCACCAGCAGTTACAGAAGCACTTGAAACTGAACTAATATTCGTTCCAGCAGCTACTACTGTATTATATGTAGATGCAAGTTTGTTAATGTTTACACTTGAAAGTGATACAGTATATTCACTACCAGCTAAATTAACAGAAACTCCAGTTCCAGCAGCCACTGTAACATCTGAATTCCCAGCACCTAACCCAGTAACTAATTGAGGAGTTCCATCTCCACAAGAACATCCTGCATCACATTCTGCTATTTTTAAAATCTCAGTAACATATCCTGAAATATGAGTAGATTTACCACATCTTAATGCAGTACCAATCATCTCAGCCAAAGATGTTACCTGATGAAATTTTGCTAATTCTTTAGTTGCTAATACATTATTGTTATTACCTTTTGCATTTTGGTATCTATTCCATAAGCTACGGATACAACAATAAACATCACACAAATCGCCATCGCATGAAACTTGAATTACTTCCGAACCAGTTACTGAATCTATAATGTAGATTCCATCGGTAAGGTCGTAGGTTAATGTTGAAGTTAATGAACTTGAATGCTCTACAGTTGAATCTGTTACTGTGTAGAATGTTGCAGTGTAAACCGAGCTACCAGTACCTGTAACATCAGCAGTTGGTACTGATGGTGGGTAGTGTATAGCAAAAGCTCTAACAATAGAAGGAGTTATACCTCCAACTGTATAGTCTGAATCATCTGTAGCAGTTAATCTTGGAGTGATACAATCAACTTCCATGCTAATATCCACTGTAGGGCTTGAGTAATTTAATGTCTCTGTTTTTACCTTTGTTACCTCGTATGGAACGCCAGATGTTTCCTGCCACTCTAGTGTGAATGTGTAAGCATCCTGTAAAGGATTTCCACTTCCGTCTAATGGAAGAGGTATTGTAATTGTACTATCTAATGATACATCTGGGTCAATATCTGGAACACCATGATTGGTGTTGTTATAGAATATTCCACCTCCAGCAGTCTCAGCTTTTACCACAATGGTAACGTCTGCTGGGTCTATGCTTTGTGAAACGTAATCGGTTGTATCAGTGAATGTTACTTGCTTGGTAGATAGGTCGTACCTGAACTTACCATCAAAATCAACTGTTGTTAATGCCATTTCGTATAATAATTTTTTACAAAGATAAAGAAAAAAGCGAGACACAAATGCCTCGCTTTTAATAAATTATTATGATTTGTCTTTAAAATGTTTGACTAATTAATTCAGCTAACAATGCTTTATCTTCTTTTAATGCATTGATTAAGTCTTTCTTAGTTTTCCACTTTAATTCCTCATCGTCTCTTTTATACTTGAACCACATATTGTTCTTTCCTCCTGTTAGTACTTCTGAGGCTAATAATGAATCAATAAGTTGTTCTTGTGTTGATTTAGGCTCTTGTTTTACTGTTTCCTCTCGTTCAAGATTCTCAGATTTAGGCTCATCCTTTTTCATTAAAGAACTCATTGTTTCAAATGCTTCCTTATACTTAGGGTTATCAATAGCCATCTGAGCGAAATAAACAACAACATCTAATCCTTTTGGAGCTTTGATTAATACATCACCACCTTTCCATGATAATGTTCCTTCTTGCTCGTTTAGGATTAATATATCGCTGTAGATTGCATGGATAATTCTAACCTTATTTCTAATAGCAGAATCTTGCATACTCTCAACAAACATTGATGGATTCTTTTCAGCTAACTTTCTCATGTAAACACGAACCTCGTACTCACTCATATCTTGGATAGCCTTATACTCAGCATTTGTTTTAGCCCAAGCTAAACCATAAGCTCTAACTTCTCTAATATCAGCATTGTTAACGAAGTATCTAGCATTATCTAATATCTTTGAGTTCTCAAATGATTTCTCAGCTAACTTCTCTACGTCTAACTCTTTAAATATAACAGCAGAGTTAATTCTAGTATCAGAGTTTGCTTCATTATATCCACAAGCTAATAAGTAGTCTAATTTGTTCTTCTCCTTTGGAGACACACTTAAGAATCCATTCTTGATGATTATCTTTTGACCCTTGATTACTTTTTCATCTCTTAAAGCTGGAATTTCATCAGCCCATATAGATTTAGCTCCTGCTAAATAAACTACTGTTCTTTGTGTTTCTGTGATTGGGTCGTAAACCTCACATTCTCCTGGAATAAATACTGATGGTGGATATGGGTTTCCTTGTCTTGCTGGTTTTCTAGTTAATATAAACCTTCTTTCTTTTTTTAAATTATCTCTATTCATTTTATTTAAATTTTAATTGTTTTTGATTTAATTATAATAAATGGTAGGGGATTACTCCCCCACCATTTTATGATGTACAAATTAAGCTCTTTTCCAGTAACCTGATTTGTTTTTCGCCATCAATTCAATACCTACGTGAGCTTGGTATCTTACTTCATCTTTGTCAGTACCAGCATCAGACTGAGTAAGACCTTCGAAGTAATTTACTTCCATCTCTCTTGAGATACCTTTGTTAGCTAAGAAACGCTTTCTTAAAGTCGGAACCATTGCCCCAGCTTCAGCTCCACCTTCTACTTTAGACATACCCATTGGTAACATGATAGCCTCGTAAGAGTATCCGTAACCATCAGCACCTAAAGTTTGAGGGTTGTTGAAAGCTTCCATACATCTCTTCTCATAAGTGTAAGCACCTAATTTAAGTTTAGAGAAGTTTAAGTTCAATGCTTTCTCAGAATCGAAGTTATAAACTCCGTAAGAAATAGCACCGTTAGTAACTCTATCTCCTAACTCTCTATCTAATTGTTGGTCTAAGTCAATACCACAGTTAAGCATATTAACTTTATCAGCAGACTCTTTATCGATAGTAGTGTTGTAATCGTAGATGTCAGCTAAAGTAACACCTGTGATAGAAGAGTAGTTTAATGTGTTACCACCATCTAAAACTTGAGTAATTACACCATTAGTTGCAGAAGCACCTAAGTCACCTAAAGTACCATCAACAAATAACTCAGATACATAATCAGTGTTAGAGAATTCCTCTCCAACTAAGAAAGTAGTATCTAATAAGTTTAAGAATCTTAAGTAAGCATCAGCTTCACCAGGTAAGAATGCTTTTCTGTTTCCAGCAGAATCCTCAACCCAAAGAGCTTGTAACTTCTCAGTTCCAGTAACCTCGTACTTATCTTTGATGATTTGTAATTGCTCAGTGTACTTAGTAACTTTAGTATTTAAAGCTGCATTGAATCCAGTACCCTCACCATAAGCATTACCAATGATAATTACTTCTTGAGCTGTAGAATTTACAGCAATAGTAACTGTTTCATCCAATGGAGCAGCAGTAAATGAAGTGTTAGATGTTACAGAAGTAACGATTGCATTAACGTAGCTACCAGCAGAAGCTAAACCAGATGAAGGACGTAATTGAATGATGTCATTCTTTCTAACTGGAGCGCCAGCAGAAGTAGCAGCTACACCAGTATCATAAGGGCTATAAGAACCAAATGATGTTTTAGCAGAAGCATCAATAGTGAAAGTTGAAGGTTGTCCTGCACCAGCAGCAACAGTCCAAGTAGCTTTAATTTTAGGTTGTACTCTATTTTTCTCGAATCTTGAGTACTCGATGCTATCTGTAGCTTTTTTAGCTCCAGCTAAATCTAAGAATCCAGTTAACGTCTCGTTGTAACGTCTAACTAATTTGTTGTCGATGTGTGGTTTGTGTAATTCTAAAGAAGAAATAAAATTGTGACTTCTAACTACACTTGCCGCACCTGAATCATAAGTTGCCATTTTTTAAAATGTTTTTTAATGTTTAAAAATAATTGTCTAATTGGTCTGCAATTTTTTGTAGGTGGTCTACAGTTCCACCACCACTCGCCTGTGCTTTTCCTTTGCCTAACGTGATATTATCCTCATTCACAACAGTTTCTTTAGAGCCTTTAGCCATTCCTTCGCTATAAGCTGCTTTAATCATCTTGTTGAAATTCATAAGAATATAAGTATCCCTATAAGCTTTGTTTTTGTTTATTGAGCCATCCTCGTTAGCCC
>Ga0196905_1000863_pt1 | contig 12029 bp, 13 predicted proteins | sample CB_VirMetaG_3_FD_169098 | JGI IMG/M metagenome (GOLD analysis project Ga0196905, IMG submission 169098) | Freshwater to marine saline gradient viral communities from Chesapeake Bay - CB_1508_1S Viral MetaG (v3) (version 3) | ecosystem: Environmental > Aquatic > Marine > Coastal | place: USA... | reverse complement strand
TAGTAGTATCGCCCAACCTCAACGAGAATCGCTTGCTTATAAAGCCTCGGCAAGCAGTCAGCACTTGTTACTCCGCAGGTGAAGTTGACAAACACTGTGTCTCGTTCGCTGGGAGTTAATAGTGTCTCTGGCCAACCGTCATCGTCGTTAAGGCAAGTAACCGCATTTCGGCCACTGTCAAGAGAATACTGGTCGACTGATAATGTTTGCTCTGCACCGTCTTCATCCAAGTAGGTGATCGAACTTATGGCAGTAGCACTTCCCATGTTCAACAGAATGGCTTTTCCCTCTTCTGGGAAACCATATTGACTCTGTTGCCACGTTGCCTGAACAAGACACCTCTCGATGTCTCGCTCAAGCTGTTCTGTAGCAGACTCAATCAGCCTCGTTATCAGATCGTTTTGTGCTGACCCGCTTACCCTTAGATGCGCCTTTGCCTCGTCCAGCGTCACCGCTAGGAACTGAGGACTTGACGTTCTTTTTAGAGTCCACTTCATCAGCTACGATCTCGATTGCTTTACAGTCTAATAGAGTCTTGATGATCCCTTCCCTAAGAGAAGAATCATCAATCACACGACCCGCCTCAAATCCGAGGCGAGTCTTTACAAAGATGTACCTACTCATTAGGTAATCGTGATCTTGGCAAGAACTTCTGGGTTAGCCACTTTGATGTCAATACGCTCCGTCGCGACAACACCGATTTGGTCTTGTTCCATATACAGCTCGTTCAGAGTCTTAAAGTTCAAAGCACGACGATCACCGAAGTAAGCACCAAGTCGCAAGTCACCAAAGACTGCGACAAGCTCACCGGAAGCTGGAGCCGATGGCAAGCAGCTAACTAGATTGACAGGATAACCAAGAAGGGTAGGACGTTGTCCTTCTTCTAGTTCTCTCATGCTGTTATTTCCGGCAGCGTTCAGAAGGTCACGAACGGCTCCATGGAACACGACTGGTGACATATACCATTCGTTGACTGCACCGATAATCGGGTTGCCAATGCCAGCCGAACATGCAGTCAGGTCGGTTAGTGCAAGTGCGCTAACAGATGCTACGTTGGTATCGTCAACGCTTGCATCGCCTGCAATGCCAGAAGTATTAACACCACCAGCTACACCGTTGAAGAGGTTCTTGTCCTCTTCTAGTGCAATCGAGTATGCGATGCTGTCAACAACGACACTGAGCATGTCGAGAATCGAGTCCTCAGTAACCTCTGTTGACATCTTGACCAGTGCGGCAAGTTTCTTTGCAGTCAGTTGCACCTGACTGAAGGAAACAGAGCTGTCCGTGATGCTCGCTGCCTCACTTGGATAATAAATTGTGGCTTGCCCAGCAACCTTTGGAACACTCCAAGTGTCGGCTGACATTACGATTCGCTGGGACTTCTGACGAGCAGTTCCACGATCTTCAATTAAGTTAATTAAGGCATCGGACAATGGATCGGGCACGGTAAATCCACCGAGGCTATCAGTGCCAATGGACTGTGCCGCCAAGAACTCTTTTGCTCTAGCATTTCCGCCAAGAGCAGCTAAGTACATGCCTGAAATGTAAGCATCTTCAGCGGAGGCAAAGTGCTTAACTCGCTGGTTTTTAACACGGGCTGGGATCACTTGTTTGTCTTCCTTGACTGAGTCTTCAATTTGAGCAGGCTCTACCATCGAGCTTGTTTCTGGAATTGCCTTCGCTGCTTTTGCAGCATCAAGCTTGTCTTGAACCGCCTGAAGAGACATCCTTTTCTCCTCAAGCGACTTAAACTCGGCGTCGAGTTCGTTGACCAACTCAATCTGGTTTTGATCGAGTTCGTTTTCCTGCGATAAATCGCTTAGTGCCTGCAACTCGTCAGCAATTGATTCGAGTCGGGCGTTGATCTCATGAATCTGTTTCATAGCTTCCCTTCTTGATTAAGTCCCGACTCCTTCGGGAACAACCTAATTTTACAGCGTCAGTTTTTCAGCTTTATCCGGCGCAGTGAACATTTAGCACGCAAAGCAGCGTGGAAAGCAGGATTGCACACCGCAATGATCTTCTGAGGCTCTGCGGCAGCCTTAGCACTCTTGGATTTGACCTCAACGATTTCGTCGATAAATCCAGCAGCTAGTGCAGTTTCAGCGTCCATCCAAGTCTCGGCATCCATCAACGCCAGCATCTCAGACTCAGGCTTGCCGGTCTTTTCCGAGTAGCTTGCTGCAATGTCTTTGTCGAGAAGATCCATGACATCAGCCATGCTTCGGAAGTCCTGACAATTTCCAACGGCAGCAGTCCAGCATCTATGAACCATGAATTTGCCAGTCGAGTTCATCTTGACCTCATCAGCAGCCACAGCAATCACAGTTGCAATCGAGGCCGCGAGTGCGTCAATATGAACAGTCACTTTGCCGTCATGACTCGCAATTGCATTGAAGATGCTAAGGCCATCTGTAACGCTTCCGCCCTCACTATTGAGGTAGATCGTTACATCTTGTCCAGCATGTTCTGCAAGTACATCTCGGAAATCGTCGGCTGAGATTCCGTTCTCGTAATCACCGATGAATCCTCTCATCGTGATCTCTTTCTTTTCTGGGTTACTCTCCAGCTTCATCTTCGTCGTCCTCCGGTTCAGGTTCTTCAGTTTCTTCTTCACTATCAGGCTCAGTAGCCTTTGATATATCCAACGCAATCTGATGAGGCAGCTTGTCACCGTCTTCGACAGGAACAAAACCGTGCATCGCTCGGATCTCGTTGATTGTCAGGACTCCATGCTGCTGCATCTTCATCGTGTAATCAGCAAGAGAGTTCGGGTCTCCTTTGAGCAAAGGAGTCGTATCGAACTCGACCTCAAGTGGTCTTGCTGGGCTAATGAGCTTTTTGCTGACCTCTTCTTCCCATTTGCAAAGCCAACGCTGCAAACAGTTGTTGATGTATGCTGTATTGCGTTCTGATATACTTCGGTAAGTCTGTCCGGTGTTGTCACCGATGATTGACTCAAGCCCGAATAGCAAAGCAATCTCTTCACGCTGGAAAGCACGCTGTTCAAGGAACTGTGCATCAGATGCTGAGACAGGTAGTGTGTTAGCCTTCATCCCATCTCGAAGAAGACCTGCTCGACCACTATTTGTGACACCTTCATGCTTCTTGTTGAAGTTGTCGAGGAACTCCTGAGCATCCTTAGCACTTCGGAACATCCCTACAGGTGCTTCGAGCAATAAGCCGGGACGCCCAGAATTAGCAAGTGTCACTGCTGCTGCCTCTTGGCCACCTTGAGCAAGACCAAATACATCCTTGGCAATCTCCACAACGTGCATCCCCCACACACCATTGAGTGATGTGTTCATGATGTGCAAGACATCACGATCAGGGATCTTGTAGTATTCGCCTTGAAGTAGCTTGAGTGGCAACGTGTTCTGCGTCGTGCCTTCATGGGCTGTCACCAGATGCCACTTTTCGCCATCGACAAGCATTGTCTGGCAGTTCTCAGGAAGAATCGGAATCAACTCAACCGGAGTCCCAAGATTGTTTCTTGCGATATAGCATCGACCATTGCCACTGATCAACGCATGAACCATCATGATTTCACGCAGTGTAAAGGCAGTCATGGCCTGATTGGGAGAAACATTCAGCAGCCTGTAGGCTGGGTTTTGATTTTTTAGTTCACGGTTGCCATCGGGCATTAGCTCGAAGACATTAAATGGAAGCTGACTTACATGACCACTGATCTTGTTGACTGCATAGATAACAGCAGCAAGACCTAATGCAGTCTTTGTGTTGACCTTGATGCCGGTTCTCGACTTCTCCCCGTTGAAGAACTCGACAAGCCAGCTTGCTGGATTTTTCTGGTTTGTAAACGCCCAGAACGATTTACTCTGTTTCATTTCTTCCTCTACGTGATAAACACATTCCCATCCCCGCGACCGGGAGCAACCATCGCTCGTCGGTACGCCATAAGCATGGCGACAAGTGGATCAATCTTTGATGATGAATTTGCTTTGTCGAGCATCCACCTATCCTGCCTGTCTCTGACTGCTACTGCATTTGTCAGACACCATCTCAAGAGTGGATTCCCGTCATGTCTGAACCGACCATCTGCCATCGCTTGGCGGAAGTCGGAAATTGGTTCATTGAAGTGAGCAGTCGTCTGGGCCATCGTTGCAATAACGACTCCCTGTTGACTTACCTGCTCACCAAACTGTTGTGCTTGGTATGGATCAATCGCAGCATCAATGCAGTAGTTTTCCCAGTAGGCATTGACGAAATCTTGCTGCAAGTCGGTGATGGGTGACTCTGTGACCTTAATCAATCCATTTGAAATCCAGTCGCAGAATGGAATGGCTGTTAGGTCTCGTTTTGAGTTTCGTGCTATGTAGCTGAACGTCTTAGCTTCGTAGCGGTAAATCGGTGTATCGTCTGACTTGTATTCTCCTGTTCGGAATCGAGCTACCAACGCATAAGCAGCAAGATCATCACGGCCACCAAGATCAATTCCAGCAGCAACACAGTCAGCCTGCTTCCAGTCAGAAAGTTGGCCACGGCACTGATCGAAGTCCTCCAACGAGAAGATTCTCTCAGTCGATGAAACCAAGACATTTGCGTGATACCTCTTGAACCGATTGAGTGCTGTCGTCGATGTCTTGCAAGGCTTTGCTTGGGCGTGGAGAAAGTCCTTGGTAATGGACACTCCAAGATTGGGGTTTGCCTTTATCCAATTATCTTCGTCAAGTGGATCATCTTCCTCATCTAGCTCATAGATGATTGGCAGTAGCGTTTCTTCCTTTACTGTATCGTTGAGAACGCTTTTGCAGAAACGTATCTGTTCGAGCCAAATGTGTGATTGATCATCACCAGCAGTCGTCGTTGTCATCAGTAGCGGTTGAACTCGCGAACCACTACCCGTGACCATCGTATTATAGAACTTGCGATGAGGGTTCGAGAAAGCGTGGGTCTCGTCCAAGGAAACCATCTGGGGATTTAGTCCGTCGTAGGGTCGGTCTGAGCCTACACACTGAATGTTTCCACCGTTGTGGTTAAAGGTCATGATCTTGTTTGCAACAGTGGACGAATCCTTCAAGAGCTTGGATTGATGTCTCATTCTCAAGCACTCAGCAAAGATGACCTTCTCGGCTTGTTCTCGCTTTGTTGCGGCTAGGATGATCTGGGATCGTGACTCTGGTTCTTTTGAAATAGGATTAAAGTCGATTGCCGCCATATACATGGCAATCCCAGCAGCCAAGGTGCTGTTGTGCGTCAGAACATAGTTTCCTGTAAGATAAACGCCACCATCTACCTGCACGCACTTTGTCTTTTGATTTTGCGGCAACTTGGTTACGGAAACGACTTTTCTTGTTCCATCTTTCTTTTTGACTCGAACTCGCTGTCTTTTTCTTGGCAATCTGAATGGCATCAGCCAAGAAGGTGGGAAAAACAGCAATCTTGTTTTTTCTCCGACTGACACTCCATCAACTCTTGCATCACACTTTATTGGCTTGCAGTGGACGCCAAGCGAGTTAAGAAGCTTTTTTACATCATCTGCAAGTTGTCCAGACATCTGCGTAAACTCGCATTGTCCAGATTCAGAGATGGTTCCATCTGTATCCATCAAGCCTTGAAGCAGGGCGACCCTTTGCTTTACGTCAGAAACAAAATATTGGGATGGGATGTGCTTGTTTCTTAATACACCAGCCTTCTTCAAGTCATTGCTTAATGTCGGCTTTGATCTTCCATTTGTGACGCTGATCGTCCAGACATGATCTGGCTTGTTTCCTAGCGACACCCTTCTCCATTTGTATCCAGCATATTCAATGGCATTGATAATTGTTTGGATGTCATCCTGTTCGCCAGTTATCCTGCAATCAGCAGAATGGCCATCTCCAAGCCAAGCACCTAAAACGTATGGATCTACAGGCAAACATTGGTGCGTCCCCTGAAAAACAACATTTTTCACCCTGTACTTTGCACCTTGACTGTCGAAAAGCTCTTTCCCAAGAAGATCCTTTGACTCAACTACTTCATCGGTAAAGTAAATACTTGGCTTTTCTCCTCGACTACCTTTCTTTCTTTTCTTCCTGAACACCCATTCATGGTTTTCATCGCAGGTTATTTTTTCACCGTCACTGAATACAATTTCAACGCAAGGCCGATCATTTTGTATTTCTGTGACGGCTTGCACCTGAACGGGACTACCATCCTCTCCTATTAGGTAGTCTCCGACTTCGACATGCTTCATCTGCTTCATACCATCAGGAGTCGGCAGCCAGTTGTCTATATGCTCGGCTTTCCCGTTCTTCCTAGCCACAGTAAAAAATGCCTGTCGGAATCGTCGTCCTCGGCCATCATCACGCTGCCACCCAAACAGATTAGCGAGGAAGAAGGCTTGCCAATCCTCAATCTCAAACCGTTGACCTGCATGTTCTCCGATGGAGTGCTTCAGTGCTGCTGGGAAGAACTTGCAAATACCTTCAGCAATCTTCTCATTGAAGTAGTATGGAAAGTCTTCGGTTGATTGCTTCTTGAGGTCAGAAAGGTGTCTTTCAACCTGCAATCGAATATACTTTCCGACTATGAGATCTCGATTCTCAACTCGCTGGATGTAGCGTTCCCACGGGTGCATGTTATTCCCGCTTTAAGCTCTTGATCAGGGACAACATGCTTTCTTCTTCTTCTTTCTCATCAACCACACCAGCTACCGACAATCTTGCTCGACTGCTGGGAGAAAGACCTAGCTCTGGAAGAAGCTTTGTATGCTGTGCTGCCAGCTTGAAATAAGCAGTGCTTTGAGGGGATGTTTTGCCGTTTTCATCCTCATGGCCATGCCTTTGGATGTGTTCTGCGCACTTTACCCATTCTGCGTATGTTAAAACATAATGGGTCAGAAGGTGGGTATCTGTCTTTGACAGAATCCCAGATTCTCGTAAAACTTCGCAGGTTTCCAGCCAAACCTCTTTAGCCACTTTGTCGTTCGAGATAACTTTGGGCATCTCTGGAGCTTTAGCGTCCGCCTTCACAATAGATTTTGGACGACGCTGCGGATCTTTGATAAATGCACCAGAAGCCTCTTGGACTTCGACTGCTCTTGGTTTTCTGCCTTTCATAGCGTAATTTTACAGCGTCACTATTTAACAAAACAAAAAGGATTGACGATGCCATTTGAAATACCACAACGGATTCTCGACCTAAATCCACGCTGTGTACCCATTAGAGAAGGCAAGAAAGGGCCAGCAGTTGTCGGATGGCCAGACACTCAGGCGAGAGCCTCAGACCTCGACACAAGCGTTTTTAATCACAATAAGTACGGAATTGTTCTCGATGATGACATGCTGGTGGTCGATGTCGATGTCCATGATGACCACAAGAATGGGTACGCGAGTCTGCAACTAATCAAGGACGATTTTGGGATCGACTTGTATGAAACAGCAGAATTGATCGTCAAAAGTCCCTCTGGCGGCGCGCATCTGTATTTCTCGAAAGACACAGAAGTTGCCTTCCCTAAAAGCACGCAGGACTATCCCGGCTTGGATTTTCTGAGCAAAGGATGTCAGGTGATCGGGCCGGGATCTGCTCATGACAGCTTCGATGGAGTCTACGAAATCATCAAGGACAATATGTCGGAAGTGTCAGAGATCCCGTCATCTCTAGCACTGAGCCTGAAGCCACAGAAGGACGCTGTAGAGCCTGTTAAGAAGGTCAATCATGAGAGTCCTGTTGATGAATTTAACCGCTCAGAGAGAGCCGTAGAGATCGTCAAGCAGGAATTAAGGGCAGCAGGATACACGGTCATTACAAAGGGCGATGGAACCGCTGAATTTGTCAGACCCGGAAAGACCAGCGGAATCAATGAGATCAGTGGAACGGTTGGCCTAGTATCCGGCAACGGGAACATTCTCTTAAACAACTTCTCGACCAATGACCCGACCGGATTCCCTGATGACGGCTCGATAACGCTTGCACACGCATACGGGAAGCTCAAGAACATCGGATGGCATCAAGTGCCGGTTGATCTTAGGGAACTTGGTTTTGGATGCAACGACGAGATCACCGATGATGAGATCCTAGAGGTTCAGAGGAGCCTTGGAGTCGATCTTGAGGAAAGCTATCCGACTCAAACCCTAGAGATGCTCAAATCATCAGCACCTGACCGCAGACCTTATGTGATTGAAGGCTTGCTACGTCGAGGTGAGACCATGAACATCATTGCAGCACCAAAAACCGGAAAAAGCTGGTTTGTTTACAACTTGGCAGCCACTCTAGCTACCGGCGGGGAGTTTCTTGGCTGGACATCACCACACAACCTCAAGTGCATGATTGTCGATAACGAGCTACATGCAGAAGAACTAGCATTTCGTGTATCTGGGGTTCAGGAGCAACTTGGGGTCGATTTTGGCGACGATTTGCACTTCTGTTGCCTACGAGGTGCATCTATCGACATGCTAAAGCTCGAAGAAAAGCTAATTGCAGCAGGTGCTAACCGATTCGATGTGATCATCCTAGATGCCCTATACCGATTCCTTCCGGCTGGGACATCAGAGAACGACAACGCTCAGATGATGCTGATTTACAATACGATTGACCGGATAGCAAGAACATTTGACTGCTCGGTCATCTGCGTTCACCACTCCAGTAAAGGTAGCCAGAACGACAAACAGGTTTCTGATGTCGGAGCAGGCGCAGGATCTATTTCGAGAGCCGCAGACACCCAGATTGTCCTATTTCCACACGCCACTCATGGACTTGTCTGCATCGAAGCAATTACTAGGTCATCTAAGACGCCTGAAGCTCGTTCTGCTCGACTCGATGGATTTGCTTGGGTTCAGGTTCATGAGGATGCTGTACGCAAGGCAGAGGGGCCAGATAAGGAATCCAAGAAGATGGTTCAAGCTACACAAAACAGCCTCAAGCGTGCATCAAGGGCTAGGAAGGTGGGTGAGTGGTTAGAAAGCAATGACCGGATCTGGCCGGATCAAGCTCCTGAAGTCATTGGTGAATCCAAGAATGTCTTGCGAACGATACTCAAAGACCACCTTGTTCCAGCAGGTGTTTTGACCTTCCACAACTTCTATTACCAAAGAACAGAGGCTTGGAGAGAGAAACTAGATGACTTCATTAGAAGTCCTGAGACAGAGCATGAAAAAGAAATTTTAGCTCCTTCGGGGGGCTAACCGTTTTTTCCTTATAATAGGAGTTGAAAGGTTAAGCTGTTCCCCGCTGCCTGCTTTGCCTTAGCAGCTTAAAAGCTTGGCCAAGCGGCAGGTACAGCTTACCACTCCAAAACAGAATTGCAAGGGGTCAAACAAGTTTTATGGAAGATATTTTTGAAGAGTACGGATACGACCCAGATGGGTATGGATCAGACCCCTACATAGAGGGGCTACTTTCTGAACTATGTTATGAACCACCCTCCCAGCCTAAAAAGAAACACAGGTACTCCATCGAGCCTAGAGCGACCGACGATAGTGTCGTCGATGCAAGGATCAGGGAAAATTACAAAGGCAGACTGTCCCGGTGTGGGCCTTACAGGAGCCGCAGAGCTAAACTGAGGGTACTTTGTGATGCTTGTGATACAGAATTTATTCAGACTGCTGAGAGCTTGTTTCGTTCTGCTTATACTCGCTGTCGGTGCAGCCGTCAGGATCAACTACCAACCATCCCAGCCAAGAATGAATAGAAAAGATCGACTCTACAGCTTCACTGCACTAAGCATTGATGAAGAGACAAACGAGCATCAGAGTGTTGCAAGGATGTATCGCAGGGATAGCTGCAAGGAAACCAGGATCGCTATTGAGGCGATGCAACTATCAAAAATAGACCAGCCACCTAAAGACATTAGCGAAAGCACTTCTCTTGATAGTGCGTATAGCATCGTTCTTGAACGCAACGATTTGCTTTTGCTGGTCAATGAATATAAAGTTGCCTCATGCGACGACAACCTAACAACTGGGTACGACTTTGAGCCTGAGATCCAGTTCTTGCGTGCTGCATGGATGAACTCTGCTGGGAAAGACAAGATTTTAATTATTCTTATCTGCTACGACGATGGAGAGAAGCTAGATGATTTGGGATCTGAGGACAATTATCACGAAGAATGACAAAGCAAAAGAAAAGGCAGATCGAGTGACAGTTCAGTGGCAAAGAGCTTTTGGGGAATGTGCTGCAAAATATTGCCGCTTGCACGTTGCTACCCACATGCTGATTGATATGATTGACGAAGACATTGATCCAAGTGATCCACTGTTTGAACAAACGATGGAGGAAATTAGAGAGATACTTTCAACCGGAGAGATTGAAAATGTTGATTGAAATGACCGAGAATGGAACCAGCAAGACGTTTGATATTCTCGATGAGACCCAAACCAATGATGCACTCGGTGAATTAAAAGACGACTACCTCTTGGCCATGCAGCTTGGCGGAATGGTGATCGCAATGGATGACAAAGTTTTTTACCCCAAGCTAAACGAGAAGAAAGATGAACATACTACTGAGACTCGATAAAGACATCTCCGAGAGACTAGAAAGAATGAACTATGCTCTTGGTGGTGGGCCAACGAGAGCAGGGAAGAGAACTCAAATTATCACAGAGCTTTTGAATGAACACTTGCCAAAGAAAAACGAACTGCCAAAAGCACCAAAAAGAAAGAAGCCCAGAAATGCCAAACAAAACAAATCCAGATCACTATAAGTTTCCCGGCGGAGTTGAGGTGATCGACATTACGAAGCATCTCGACTTCATGACCGGAAACATTGTGAAGTATGCTGCTAGGGCTGGGAGGAAAGCAGGCGAGTCTCGACTTGACGACCTTCTCAAAGCGAAGTGGTATATTGATAAGGAAATCGAGAATTGTCACATACAAGCGAAGCAATGACTGACATCCCGTTTGGTTTGATCGAAAACCGGCCATTTATTCTTCAAGGAAACGACCAGTATTACGATACTGATTGCGAGTCGTGGATCTCCATTGGCAAGCACTTTGTCGGCAAGTGGTCGGACGATTGTTTTGAGGACGATGTTAAGCTTCGTGGATACTTGTTTCGATTGTCAGATGCAGTCCACCCATGCAGATTCCAAGCAGTCTACGGAAGACCAAAACCAAGCTATGAGACAAAGAACGAGAACAATGATGTGGTCACAAAGGGATCTTGAGACATCAATTTCTTCCTTAGTTTCTGACATCAAGGATCACATCAAGTTAGTCAAAGACTCAACAGGCGACCCTTGCGAAGACATCGACAAGCTTTGTGCGCATGTGAGGTACGACTTGATGACATTAGCAAAACGAATTGAATCTAAAATAGAGGACTCAAGATAATGGCAGTAAGTGTTACGAGAGCATCTGCTGGACTTAATCTGTCCAGCCAAGTTGCGTCAGGGACTGGTGCAGTACACTCATTCTCGAAAGCATTTGAGAATGACCTGAAGAACTCATCCGGCAACTTCATCTTTGATCGTGTGTTTGCACTCGAAGATTACAGTCTTACGGTTGCATCAGGCAATCTTGATATTGACTTGTATGACCTTGGATCAATCGACCTTGGTGCTGGAGCAGGCGAGGATGCATTAGGGCTGAGCCATGCAAACGCAAAGATCCATCTCTTAGCCATCCAGAACAAGGACATCACAACAGGTGGAACACTTCGCATCGACAATAGCGTAGCCAATGCTTGGACTGGCTTCCTCCCAGCCTCTGCAACACTGGATATACCGAAAGGTGGATTTGTTGTAGTCCAATTCGGTGACGCTGGATCAACCGTTACAGACGCAAGCAATCACATGCTACGACTCTCGGCTCAAACGACCGATTGCGAGATCAATTTCGCGTTCTTTTCAAGCCAAAGCTAACCCGACAAGGTAGCTACTGCCCCGCTGGTGGTTTATCACACTTGCGGGGTTTTTTTATGCCATTGCTCATTTTGAGACACCGTCTATTCTCAAAATAAGACGTATCTATTTGACGACACCTGTCGTATCTCAAAAAACAGATATACCCCCCTTCTGGGGTCTTGCTGGTTCTCCCTTAGTATGTCGATGACCTAAGTCGTTATGTGGCAATGACTTACGGATCTCATATTG
>Ga0196905_1000859_pt1 | contig 12037 bp, 17 predicted proteins | sample CB_VirMetaG_3_FD_169098 | JGI IMG/M metagenome (GOLD analysis project Ga0196905, IMG submission 169098) | Freshwater to marine saline gradient viral communities from Chesapeake Bay - CB_1508_1S Viral MetaG (v3) (version 3) | ecosystem: Environmental > Aquatic > Marine > Coastal | place: USA... | reverse complement strand
TGAAATTTTTATTAGTTATTCAAATATGTTCTGTAATTGCGCAACAATGTACTCAACCTGTTGAGGTAGGCAGATATAAGGACCATTATGACTGTGCAACCGCAGGTTTTATTAATGCTATGGGTGCCATTAGGGAAATAGGCGTTGAAGAAGTAAATAAAAACAAATTATTAGTTAATTTTTCTTGTAAAGAACAAGAGGCTATTTAACCGTACAATAGTGGCCAACAATTAGTTTATCATCTAAAGTATACCAGCCCTGTTGTTCACCAATATTATCTTTATATTTTGCAATTTGTTCAATGATTCTTTGACCAACTACAGCACAATTATCTTCCGTATCAACAGGATAATAATTTTTTTCTAGGTTATCAGGACCAGTTAATAATACTACTATAACTACTAAAGACTTCATCCTTGTCCTCTTTGTTTTTTTCTTTTTGGTAATCTTTTATTAAAAGACTTTGCATGTCTGCCTGGTCTTTTTCTTGGAAACTCTTTGATGAAAGTTATCGAGCCGATGGATGATTTCTTCTTAGCCATTCTATATCGTAGTCGTCTAGTCTTAAATATTTAATAGATCCATTTACATATTGTTTTGTATCTTCACCACAGTTAGTGCATCTAAAGTAATCAGTTACGATTGCAACTAAAATTACATCTTCTTCACAATGTGGGCAAACACCTGCAACGGTTTCAATGTTACCTAATTTAATTAAATGTGTTTTATCTTTTTCACTCATTACCAAGGTTTATATTTTACCTTATTATCTTCCCTATATGCAATGAGACTTTCTTTTTTATTTAAGTCTGATGAATAGCTGCAATGGACCCACCCTGATGATGGTTCTCCTTCTTTGTAGAACTCAAGAATTAATTGATTCCAAATAAGGTTATCTTTTATCCATTGTGCTAATACTTTATTATCTATTCCTGGAATTTCAAAGTCAGCTGCTGCTGATTTATTGTCTGCACAATGTTCGCTAGTAATTTTTGATCCTATCTCGATACATAATTCTGCACATCGGAATCCAGAACTAATAATAAGAGGCCTGTCGAAATGACTACGGATCGGTTGTAAAATATTTACTGCCAATGCTTTTAAATTTTCTATTTGCATTGGTGATGGATTGTTATTGATGCCTTTTCTCTCGGCAACTTGTGACTTTATCAGTTCGTCTAAACTGATATTAGCTGTAAGTTTCATTTTTTATAGTTTAAAATTCCTCCAGAGATATCCATTAATCCTGTTTCTCTGTTTAGATATTTATATTCTATCTTAGTCAATTCAAAGTCTTTTGCAATCTTTTTACAGATATCATTTTCATCAAATTCACCGCAAGAATACACATCAAATTGAATTAATGCAGGAACAGGTTCGTCCCAAGTGTGCATTACGATGTGTGAAGTTTCTATTATTGCTGCAACTGTTAAACCTCTGTTGCCAGGTACGTCTAAATATTTTGCATATGGTCCCATTAATACTTTCATTCCTATTGAATCTACAAACTCTCTCATCCAATCTACGATGTGTTCTTCATCTTTTGGAGGCCGTTTAGATTCGGCGCGCACAATTAAATGTTTATGTACTAATAAGTTAGTCTTCATTAGGACACTGGCATTGTTTAATGCCAAATATTTTGCAAATAATTTTCTTAATTAGTTTCATTTAACGCCAAATATACCAAAACACCTATGATTACAATAGCTATGCCTAGGGCTTCCATTATTTTTTCATTATCAATTTCTTGATGGTTTTAGTCCCATCTATATTAATCTCTATTTCAGCTTCTGTCTCTATACACTGAACACTTTTATTAGTCATACTCATATTACGAGTTAATAATCTTTTATGTTTTAAACACTCAGATAGTGAATCTTGTATCCTGTTTTCCATTAATTTATCATTGACAAAAAACATTAATACTACTACTGTTTCGATCATTTTTTTCTCCAATATTCAGTTATTTGTTTCCACTCACACTCAAAATCTTCACAAGTATAGTCATACTCCTGGAAGGTCCCTGCGTTAATGCCCGTTTCCATTGCCATTGCTAAATTGAATATCTCTTGTTGCGTCTTTAAGCTTTTCAACATCTTTTTTCAGTTTCTCAATTTCCTTTTCAGCCTGCATAAGCATGACCTTAACGTGCAGGTTTTCTTCTAATATCTTTTGTTGTTTTTCAGTATCTTCTGCCAAGGCCTCTAAAAGAAAAAATTGTTCCTTATCGACAGGTACCTGATCTGCCTTCTTTAGTAAATCTGCTTCCATCAACTGAAGTCTTGTCTCTAATGTATTAAGTGTATTAGTTAAACCAATATACATATACACAGCAAAACCTGCTGCAGCTATTAGTGAACCAATAGTTTTAATATCTGTTTTTACAGACGTATCTTCAGTTATCTTGGACATAACTATTTATAGAAGCCTTTAAAAACCCAATCTATAAATTTTTGCCACTGTTTTTTAAACCATTTAATCATTTTGTCTCCTGCTTGTTTAACAGGCGCATCCCAATTACATTCACAGTAATTACATGTAGACACACCTCTATGTTTGTGGGAACAATTTAAACAGAACCCACTATCATTTTGTTTCATTTTTTTTCTCCTCAATTTCGTAAAAGAAGTTGTCCGTATCTTCGGTTCTCCATTTACTTGTGTCTTCAACATTCCATTCGCTCGTTTGAACTTTCCAATCAGGAATTTCATCTTTAATTGTAAAAGATGGAATGTTCCATATGATTCGATTGTTTGGTTGAGCTGCATAATTACCGTCTTCTAACGCTAATATATGTGCGCACTTATGTTCGTGCGGGATCTCTGAATGATCAGTGTCGAGAATATTACTCTCTGGATGTGCAAAGTCAACAGTAAATAAATATTTACCGTGGTGCCATTTTTTATCTTTACCTATATATTTACCTGATTGTGCCTCTAAGATGTCCCAAGTAGTAACAGCAGGATAATAACTGAAACAATTCCATAACTCCAACTCGTCCAGTCTACGTATAGGAACTTTCTTTGGGTCAAAACCCTTCTGTATAAACGCAGATATCGGTAAACGATAGAAGACCGCACCATTTTCCATAATTGCGTGAAAAAGTATTGCACGACCTGTGATGGCCGAAAGCCCAAAGATAATAGCGTCTTGCACTTCTCCGTGATGTTTTTTAAGGTCATAAAGATATTCCCTACGAATTTGACAATATATGGGTGGTGTGTTCGCATTTAAATAAGCCATTACTATCCATTAATATCTCCCCAAGTTGAACCTGATTCATAATCAACTTTATTAGGTATTGCTAATGTAACAGCATTCTCCATAATCTCAACAATTTTTTTTGCTTGTTCATCTGATTGAATTGAAATATCTAACTCATCGTGAATTTGTATGTGTGGTATAATTCCTTCATTATATAAATCCAACATTGCTTTCTTAGTCATATCAGCAGCGGATCCCTGTATTAATTTGTTTAAAGCTTTATATGTCATTGCTCTTCTAATTCTTCCACGACCATATGTTCTTTCAGCTTCTTCAAATGACATTGCTTTATGCATACCAAATTGATCAGGTTCCCATTTATCAAATCTACATCTACGTCCTAATAATGTTCCAATAGATCCTGCTGTTTGTGCGTGTCTTGATGTATAATTCATTAAGTCTTTAACAAAAGGCACATTCTCGTGATATTGATTAAATAAATTTTCTGCTTCTGCCTTAGAATTTAATCCTAATTCAGCTTGTAATTTTGCCTTACCCATTCCATAAAATAATCCAAGATTAATTGTCTTAGCATTAGTTCTAGATATGTTTGCCATATCAGCAACTGTTTGGTGAAAGTCCACAGAATTATCTTTAAATTTATCTACTATATTTGCTACAGATTCATCAAAACAAATAGGTTCAGTTTTTGCTGCATAATGAACTACTAATCTAGGTTCTTGTTGTGAGTAATCAAAACAACCCCATTTATGATTTTCTTCTGGTATAAAAATTGAACGAATCATAGGACCTAAATCCTTATTTCTTGCAGGAATTTGCTGTAAATTTGGATTAGAATAACTAAATCTTCCTGTGACTGTTCCACCAGTATCTGATCTTATTGGATTAATATCAGCGTGAATTCTACCCTTATGTTGATGTTTTAGTATAGTATCTATGAAAGTAGTATGTGCCTTGTTTATTTCTCTTGCTTTTGCTATCTTCTTTATTAATGGATGTTCGTGTGTCGAAAGGAAATTTTTAGTAAATGAAGGTGCTTTGGATTTTTCAGTTAGTTCATATGGTAAAGAAAGTTTATCAAATACTTGTGCAATACTTCTGGCAGCCCATAACTGAGGTTCTATTCCTGTTTCTTTTTTTACTTCTTGGATCAGTTTTTCTTCTTCTGTGCTTAATTCTTTTTTTAATTGATGAGCTCTTTCTACGTCTACCCTTACGCCTTTAAATTTCATATCAATCAAACAAGGAAATAATTGTGTCTCTAAATCAAATATGTTTGATAGATTTTGTTTTTGTATTTCCCTGGATAAAACTTTAAATAACTCTAAAGTTAATTCAGCATCTTTCTCTGCATACTTACCTACAAACATCGCAGGAAGTTTGTAAAGTTCTTTTTTAGGATCTACACCAAAAGAATCTGCAGCTTCTTTTAAAGACTTTTCGTCTTTTACTTCACCAAGATAATCAAATGAAACACTATTTAAACTATACCAAATTCTATTTTCATCAATTAATGATGCCATTACCATTGTATCAATTATGTGTCCGTTTATTTTAATACCATAAGATTTAATCCAACAAACATCATACATTGCATTATGAAATATTTTTGTGGCATTCGTTGCACAAACTTCTTTAAACCATTCTAAAACAATTCTTCTATCAATATTACCTCCACCTTCGTGAGCTATTGGATAATAACCAGACCAACCATCTACAGCTACAGCAATACCTACAATTTCTCCTCTTCCTTGAATAGCTCCTGATCCCCTAGATCTTAGATCTAAATCTTTTGTTTCTAAGTCAATTGCAATTTGTCTTGCATTACTTAAGTCTGGAAATTCTTCAGGACAATTCCATTCGGTTTGTGGTTCAAACATCATTTCTTTTTTTATTTCTTTTTGTACTATAGCATTTTTTACATATATAGCCATAGTCGTAAGCTATATTTCTTTTTTTACATATCACACATTTAATGTTTATTTTTTTCATCTTTCATCTTTAAAATTTCTAACTCACAATAATGAATTATCTTTTCTAGATCTTGAACTCCATTTTTATTCAAGTATCTACAAACATACTTCACAACGTTTCCCTGAAAGAATGAAAGATTATTCTTTGAAATAAATTCATAAGGTTGAATGCGAAAAGTCTTATAATGTTTTCCGCCTACTTGCCTATCTTGTGGAAATGCCTTATCGAATATATTTTTATTTGTCATACTAATGGTCCTCCTATGTTATATTGATATTCTTGCATTGGCTCTGCCAAATACAATCTTTCTTTGGTTCTTGTTATACCTACAAAAAATGTTCTATGTTCAGGATCGGGATCTTTTAATGCAGAATGATATATAATTTTTGTTATGTCGGTATATAAAATTACATTTTCGCATTCTTCTCCTTTTACACTATGTATTGTAGATATTTTTATTCTAGGTTCTTTCATTAAGTCATCACCTGAATCTATTAAATTACTTATGTATGATTTACTTTCTTCTGAAAAATCTAATAGTTCCCAGCTGCCCGCTACTCGCAACCCGTGTTCAGATTGTAGTGTCTCGATGTCAGCACTATAAATTGTATTAAGAGATTTGCCTCCAGAAAATCCATATTTAACGTGACCTTTCTTATAATTTAAATAATCATATAAATTCTTAACTTCATCTTGACTCACACTTGCTCCATTATTTAATCTATGCCAGGTTCTAAAAGCCTCTAACATCTTATCAGACAATAAATCTTGATTCTTACAACTAAACCTTAAATTAAGTCCATATAGATATTCTTTAATAGGTTCTAACATTTTATTAGTTCTAGTTAAAATCATCCAATTACCTTCAGATAAATCTATTTCATCTAATCTAACATTCTCATGTATTTCTCCTTCAGCATCTCTAGGATTCCATTTTTTCTCTAACCGATTAGTCATATAAGGAAATATGGAAATGGCTAGTTGATGTATTTTTTTAGGAACTCTTCTTGATTGTATTTGTGGATCTACTTCACCTTTTAGATTAATAAAGATACTTGGATCAGCTCCTTGAAAGGTATAAATGGTTTGATCATCGTCCCCTGCAATGTATGAACGTTTACATTTTGATTCAATGTAAAAGAACATTTTCCATTGCAAAGGACTTAGATCTTGTGCTTCGTCTAAGAATACCGCATCAAGAGAAGGACATTTTTCTTTTTTAATGAAATCTGCAATCATATTATAATATTCAAACATCTTTGTATTATTTTTATATATTTCTAAATCGGCTTCTATTTGTTCTGTTAACCAAAGGTCCACAGAATGAGACAAATCTAATTCAATGGCTGCTTCTTGTATATCTATTTGACGAGATCTAGCATACTCAATAATTTTCATATGTGGATTTGTATATTCAACATAACCAAATTCATTGACTCTAGATTCAAAAGATAAATCTTTACATATTTGAGACCAAGTTTTAAAACCTTTCCATTTATTTCCTTTCAATAATCCTGTTTTAGTATTATATTTTAACTCTTTGTTTCCTAAAGAATGCATCGTTCCTATAAAATAAAGATTAGCATCTATTCTTTTATTTGCTTCTCTTGCAGCAGCATTGCTAAATGAAATGTAAATAATTTTTTGTGCATCAGTCTTATGCTCATTTAATTCTTTTTTAAGATATTCAGTTAATCTATATGTTTTGCCAGTGCCTGGCGGCCCTGGAATTATAATTCTATGCAAAGTCAGGCTCCTTCATATTTTCTTTTCTAACCATTGGTTTATCTAAACTAATGGTATCCATTTCCATACATCTAATGCTTTTATTGTTTATTTTCTTAACAACTTCTTTGGTTCCAAATAGATCAGTTATTTTTTTAGTGACTCTACGTTGAGGCCAAGTTTTATCAGGCCACGCTCTACTTTTAACTAAATAAGCCCAAAAGCTTTTAATCTTGAAATAACTTTTTCCATTTTCAGTAAAGGCAGAACTTCTTTCCACATCTTCAAATTTTTTACCTGGAGATTTATTTATGAATTCTCCTAAAGATTCTTTAAGTTGAATGTCAATTTTAATTGATTCAGGAGCTTCTATTGGAATAACCTTGCTTAATAATTTGTTTAACATTCTAATCCATATTGCTTTTGGAATTGGTGGTATGGCTTGATTAATTTGTTCTAAACACTTTAATGAGAATCTAGTAGCATCGTGTAAGTCAGCTGCTTCTACTTCAACACTATCTTCTCCTATGACTACATAAAATATTGGTGGATCAGATTCATATTTTTTTATTTCTTTTATTTCTAATCCAGGAGTAAAGTCATCGCCTACACCGAACTCTTGAAGCATACATTTCTTTGAATTACAAAAAGATGCTATTGGTTCATCTTTACATTTATATTGATATTCTTTAGTATTTATGGATTTAATTATTCCATCCATTTCTTTTTTATCTAATGGTGGCTGACAATATTTATCATTATAGTTAAATATTTTAGCATCCCAATTTTCAGAAAATCTTTTCTTTACATAAATACCAAAGTTATACATTGCATTATTTCTTTGACCATTTGGTATGCCTTGTTTTGCTAAAGCTTTTAAACAAGGTGGAGCTCCTTTTAATAGGTCATCTTCTATTTCAACATCTTCTTTTACTTCTAATTTTTCTAGTTGCTCAACATTTAGTTTTACCTTATCATACTGCGCAAAAAATTCTTCTAAAGTCATAGCCGATGCATCTTGTTTCATTGCATATCGAATCGGACGTTTAACATTGTGATAAGGTAAGTTTAAAAAACTTCCAGTATCTCCACGCTCTACTTTAACGTGATTTTGTTTTGGAAATATTTCTGAATTAGCATATCCTAATACTGCTGCTATTTCTTTTAACTTACTTCTAAATAAAGCTGCTGGTGCAAATTCTGTAGTAAATAAAAATACATGCGCACCTCCTGATTTTGATCTACAAACAATCAAGGGTAATTTCTTATCTGTTATCTTTTTAATTAATTCTAAATGATTCAAACTATAAATGTCTATGTCAATACAAGCCCATTTACATTTACTTTGTTCGTTAATTGGAATTATTCCTAATGCTGGATCTACACCATCAAAATGATCCTGCCACATTTTTTTTGTTGGTGTTTGTTTAATTATAAAAGATCTTGTTTTATGTTTTCCTCTTTCATCAAACTCGTCTGTTTTACGAGTTTGACCATAAGCACTATTTGATCCTTCAAATATATTTTGAAACTTATCTAGTTCTGTCATTTTTATCTTTATGTTGGGCGGTATTACTACCGCCCAAGAAAATATTAGCCTCTGTTTTTAAAGCTACTGTAGAACTTTTTAGCTCGTTCATACATTGCAGCATCTTCAACAGGACCTACCTTCGCTACGTTCCAACCATACCATTGATTACCTTTTCCTGTATTTAATACAGAAGATAATTTATAGATATGACTAAATGAAGGCGGTGTAAATGGACCATTCTTTCCGTCTAATACAATAGACTTCATCATTGAATTCCATTTTCTGCTAATTTTACCTTGAGATGAACTCATAGATATCATTGCAGTTTCGCTAGATGTTGGGCCTAGTATAATTACAAAATGTTGACCAACAGTTAAGATGTAATTACCATTTTGTAATCTATCTTTTCCATCAGCACCTTTTGTTGTTTTATCTAGGATGTCAGAAGTATCAGGATAAATCATTTCTGGTCTTCCTGAACCTGTACCAAAGTCAGACCATTCCTGGTATTCCAACTTATAGTAACAAGGAATTACATTAATTCCCTGTGCGCCATCATACAGTTGTTTAGTAACTGTATTTAAAAACATACCTGGTTCAGCACCATCTACGTAATTTTGATTACGTTTTTGTGCTTCTGCAGATCCGTTTTGTAATAGTTTTAAAATAGGTGGGGCCAGTGATTCTGTCCTCACATTTTCAAAACCTGCGTGGGCATCTGCTTCAAATAATGAAGCTGATGGTAATCCCGCCGTCTTTTTTGTTGTCATCGCGTTGCTTGTATCGCTCATCGTGTTTCTCCTTTATCGTTTAGTTATTTTTGTTTGGTTACCCGCAAACGGTTTAAATAGGTCAGCAGGAACATCAAGTCCAGATTCAAGACGTTCCCTGACCAATGCTTTGAGTGTCATAGGATTTACTCCAATTTTCTGGACAGGTTCAAATCCTTGACCTCGTGCAAGGACAGCATATTGTGCTGCCTTGTTATCTTCGCCACGACCAAAGGTAACGGTAATATCATTTTTAATAATATCACCTAGACCGTTGTTACGAAGCCATTCAAAAGCCTCTTCCTGTTTTTCTTTAGGAATAGTGGCGCCGTAGATTTTTTTGACTTCTACTGATTCACCATCTTTGAGCTTTAATTTTGTAATTTGCATATCATCCATCATAGCAGGAATTTCTACCATTGATAAAAGATTTGCTTTCTCTTTTAATTTTTTTATAGACTCTTCTGCATTTGCAATTTCGTCTTCTAAATCTTTTAATTCAATTACCTTATCAGATAATCGTTTAGCGGAATCTATTTGTTCCACCGATTGCATTCTATCGTTTTCAAAATTTATTGTCATAGCTTTCTATCCTTTCTATATAAGTTTTTATTTTTTCATTGTCAAGTTTTATTATACAAATCAATTTCAACTGGATAATATTTCCTTTCTTGTTTATCCCATTTTAATAATTTATACTTTCCATTAGTAATATCAGAAACTATTGAACACGCAACACCTATAATTGCTGGGTCACCAGTTAATAATAAATAATCGTTTGAATTATATTCTTTTAACTTTTGCCTTAATGTTGAAACAACATAAGCTGGACTTAAAATAATTTGCGAATTTTCAGGAAGCAAAACTTTTAATTGTCCATAATGGGTCGCACCGACTATGTTTATTTTAGGCATTCCTATTTTAGTTCCTGGAATGTCTTGTATTACATATACAATATTTTTATTTTTTTCTGACACTAATAATATTACCTTCTTGACATCTTATATAATAATCTATATATGATTTCAATAGAAAGAAGAAAATATATGCACTATAAATTTAAAAGCAAACCTTTTGCTCATCAATCTAAAGCATTAGAAATGTCTTGGAATAAAGAAGTATTTGCATACTTTATGGAAATGGGTACAGGTAAATCTAAAGTATTAATCGATAATATTGCTGTTCTTTATAACAATGGCAAAATAAATGGCGCTTTAATTGTAGCACCTAAAGGTGTCTATAAAAATTGGTTTGATTCGGAAATACCAAATCATATGCCTGACTACATAGAAAAAAAAGTAGGGCTTTGGAGAACGGACCCTAATGCAAAAGAATTAAAACCTTTATTTGAACCAGGAGCAGAATTACATATTTTAATAATGAATGTAGAAGCTTTCTCTACAAAAAAAGGATTACAATTTGCTCATAAATTTTTATCTTGTCATACTGCATTGATGGGTATCGATGAGTCAACTACAATAAAAAATCCCACAGCTAAAAGAACTAAAAATATTCTATCTTTGAAACCTTTCACTAAATATAGAAGAATACTTACAGGTTCACCTGTTACTAAATCACCTTTAGATTTATTCTCTCAATGTAATTTTTTAGATCCTTGGTTATTAAGTCAACAATCTTATTATGCATTTAGAACCCGATACGCTATTTGCAGAAAGATAAATGTTTCAGGAAGACAAGTTGAAATAGTTGTTGGTTATAGAAATCTTGGTGAACTATCTGAAAAACTAAAACCATTTTCTTATCGAATTCTTAAAGATGATTGTTTGGACCTACCTCCTAAGACTTACACTAAACGTGTTATTGAATTATCAGATGATCAAAAGAAAGTTTATAAAACTATGAAAGAAAAAGCCATTGCATTTTTAAATGGTAAAATGGTTTCAACAGCAACAGTCATTACTCAATTAATGAGATTGCATCAAATAACTTGTGGTCATTTTACATCTGATGATGGTGAAACACAGGAAATAAAAAATAATCGTATTGATGAGTTAATGGATATACTAGAAGAAATGGAAGGTAAGGCTGTTATATGGGCTCACTATAGATATGACATTGAGAAGATAGTTGAATCAATATCTAAAAAGTACGGTGAAAAATCTGTTGTTACTTATTATGGAGATACATCAACAGATGATAGACAAAAAGCAATTAAATTAATTCAAGACCCAAACTCTTCTGTTAGATTTATTGTAGGCACACCACAAACAGGTGGTTATGGAATCACTTTAACTGGTGCGTCTACTATGATTTATTATTCTAATGGATATGATCTAGAAAAACGTCAACAGTCTGAAGCAAGAATTGATCGTATTGGTCAGGAAAAACCTATGACTTATATTGATATTATTGCTGAAGGGACTGTAGATGATAAAATTGTACAATCCCTTCGTAAAAAAGTTAACATCGCCACAGAAATTATGGGCGAAGAACTTAAAGACTGGATATAATTATTTAATTTTTATATCCAAAGGTTTGATTTCTTCAGGCTCATTAACACCAAGTTTGATTGTTAATACACCGTCTTCCATAGAAGCATCATTAACAACTGCTTTATCGTGTAAAGCAAATTGCTTAAAGAATTTTCTAGCGGCTAAACCTTTTTCAATGTAGTCTTTTTCTTTGTCTTCTATTTGACCAGAAACAGTTAATACACCATCTTTATATTGAACTTTAACATTCTTCTTATTGAAGCCTGCTAGTCCTAACTCAATAGCATACTCACCTTTTCCGTATTTTACTACATTGTAAAATGGAAACGATTGAGCTTTTGACCAACTATCAAAGATAG
>Ga0196905_1000852_pt1 | contig 12082 bp, 7 predicted proteins | sample CB_VirMetaG_3_FD_169098 | JGI IMG/M metagenome (GOLD analysis project Ga0196905, IMG submission 169098) | Freshwater to marine saline gradient viral communities from Chesapeake Bay - CB_1508_1S Viral MetaG (v3) (version 3) | ecosystem: Environmental > Aquatic > Marine > Coastal | place: USA... | reverse complement strand
GGGGTCTTTGACTGCCGTTTCGCCAGTCTCGTCTTCATACTCTTCGTTGACGTTTGACATGACTCACTCCTTCTGCCCACTTCCGGTTGGAGGAACCGGAAGGCTGCTTTCACCCTTGTTGCTCTGGCCAGGCCGGGGTTTTCCTGACAACACAAAGATACACGCAAATCTCGTATTTGTCAAGGGTTTACTGAGCGGTGCCTACTCCGGTCTCAATCGTGCCAGAAGTGGCCCCGGTGGTACGGGCAAACTGTCCCCCGCCCGTGAACTCAGCAACGCGCTTTCGCTTGCGTTGTTCAATCTTCTGAGCGGCCAGCGGGTCGTAGCCGAATGCCGAGCCAAGACGTTCTTGTTCGGTAAGCGCCTGTTCGCCAGCCATCTCTTGGTACAGCCCAGCCTGCTGGGTAAGGGTTCCAAATGCCGTTGCTGCCTGTGCGGCCGTGTAGCCGCGAGCAGCCAGGTCTTCTGCGCCAGCGGCGGTTAGTTGCATGCCGCCTTGTTCTTTGCCAGCAGAAGCAATCTTTGCAGCCTCAGCCCTTCTCTTCAGGACAGACACGCTGGTCTTGGGGTCCAAGAAGTAGGCGGCAAGGTCCTTGCTTTCAATGCCGTACAGTTCACTCATCTGTGCCTTGGTTCCAGCATCGGCTTCTGCCACCACGTTGTAGGCATTTGTCATCCGGTCGTACAGTTCAGCCGGGGAGACGTCACCGGCCAGCAGTTTCTCAAACACATCTTGGCTATTGAAGTACTCCAACATTCCGCCACGACGGAGAACCTCGCGGTAGGTATTCTCCATCTCGACGTAGGAGGCAGGGGTGAGCATTGGCAGGCCAGCAGCCTTTCGGGCCTCATTGGCAGCAAAGCGCTTCTTGAACTCTGGGGTACCCCTAAGTTCGAAGAGAACCGCGGTTGTGTCGGTGATGCCTTTTGCCATGAGGTCCGTGAGCATGCCCTCAAGATTGCTCAAGCCATAATCAGCAAGGTAAGCCTTGAGTTTTGACCAGGCGTTTTCATCTACGGTGTCGGTGGTGTCATCGCCTCCGCCTCCGTCACCGTCTCCGGAAATCTGGGATCGCCCAAACTGCTCAATCTGTCGCAAGCGTCCAAGGGCATCATCAGCCGAATAGATGCCGGTGCGCACACCCTCACGCAGCGCATCAACTTCGTCCTGCAGTGTTCCGGTAACAAAGCCACCGGCCACATCGGCAGCACCAAGAATCTCTTCGAGTCGTGGGGCATTTGCCTCCGCCAACAACTCGGCGGGAGTCTTGGTCACCGTGGGCGTAGGCGTAGGGACTACTGGGGCGGGTGCAGTAGCGACTGGTTCGGCAGCACGTTGCACAACAGCCGTAATGGTTTGACGACCCCCTTTTGTTTCCGACAAAGTATCGAAACGTTGAGCCAATGCCGCACGATCAACTGGCTTACCTTGCGCCCGCAACTCGGCGGCACGCTGTTTGATAAATGCTTTTTCGCGTTCTTCTTTTGATGCCATCAGATGTACTGTCCCAGTGCTCGCTCAAGAATGCCAATCATGTCGCTGGCTTGCTTTTTGCCCTGCCTTGTTTCAGACCACTTGTAGGTGGGGTCCTTCTTCAGCATGTACTCCCAATCCTGGGCGGTCATGCTCAAGCCATCGGCTCGTTTGTTTAGCGCAACCCTGAACTTTGGGTCGGTGTATTTGATGTCGTCGGGGTTCATTTCAAGCGTGGCAGCGGCAACGTTCCGGTACGGCTCGAACACATCCTCAATCGTGTAGCCCTCGTCGAACTGCTGGGAGAACTGGGGCATCAGAATCTTTGCGTTGTCCCTGGCCTTCTTCAACAGCAGGTCTGCCGTGTAGTTCACGCCGTTGTACGCCTGTCCGGTAAGGGCAGAGGTGATCTGGTCTTCAAGTCCCGGCGGGTTGTAGTTGTAGCGCTTCAGACCGTTACGCAGATTGGTGGCCTCGTCTGTTTCGCCAAGGGCAACTGGGCCACCAGCAACGGCAGTTCGATTGGCAATAATCGAGTACACGTAATACTTGGTCTGCGCAGCCGAAGCCTTGTTGCTTAGTCGGTATGTTGCAATATCGACCAGTTGGCGATCATCCAATTCCAGCGAGCCGTACTCCTGGAGCAAATTGACTTTCTCCGCCTCGATTTGTTCCCTTTTGTTGACCTCTGGAGTAAGTGTCCATTGTCTTCTGCTTTCGGACACCTTGGTGTATAAGTTTGTTGCCTGTACTTTGTTCTTCCAAACCTGCTGTCCTGCCTGGCTGGTCAAGTCGTACTTGTCTGGGTTCTTGGCAAAATCCAAGAAGAGGTCAATGAGGTCATCGCCAAACTCTTGTCTGGCTGCTGTCTCGCCCTCTGCCCCATCAACCAAATCCGAGAACGCCGGGAACTCCATCTTGAATCTTGAACGCCAATCTCCCGGCTTGCCACCCATGTACTTGTTTTCGTACTCGGTGCCCAACTTCTTGCGGTTTGCCGCAGTGTTCTTCAAACCCCTAGCAGTCAACTGCTCGGTGATGAATTGGTCTTTGGTCTGCTCTGCCATTACTGTCCCAACGCCTGGAATGCCAACTGAATTGCATTGCCCAATCCGTATACCGTTCTGGCTTGCGGGTCAGCCTTCTGTGCAAATGTCTCAGCAAGAACTGCGGTGTTTGGCATTTGCTGTCCCGCTCCATACGCTTGGCGTTCGCGAGCGCGAATGAAGTTGGCGGCATCTGCCATTTCTGCTTTGGTTGGCATACGACCCAATTGCGACAAGAACACTTCGCGCGTGTATGCAGCAGCATCCTCATCAGAGGTAACGCGAATAATTGGACCGGCCTCTTTGTAGGTAGGCCAGTTGCTGATTACACCAATCATGTCTTGCCAGGGCCTTTGGGCGTTATTGGCAGTTTGCAGCAATGCAGCCCAAACCTTCTCGTCGGTTTGCGACCAGCCAACACCAGACATCATGGCTTCGCTTACCTCATTGTTGCCGTACCAGCCAACGCGCTTCAACTCTTTGGATATCTGAATCCTTTGATCTGTTGTCAATTTGTTGAGTTCGCGAGTTACCACGTACGCATCGGTAAAGTCATACTGCTTTCCAGCAAGTCTTCCCTCGCTGTCGTATAGCGCTGGTTGGGTAATGACGTTTAGTTGTTTGCGGACCCTTGCTCCCTTGGGGTATGGTTCTGCTCTGACGTTGAACAACTTCGCAAGTTGCTGTTGTTCGGAAACGGAGAGGGACGGCGAGAAACCTTTGAAGGGGGTTCTGAACCCAAAGTCTTGTGCGGTGCTGTAAAAATCGCTGAAGTCGGTAATATCAGAACCGCCACTCGGGGTCGTGTTTTGATTTGTCTCGCCAGCCATTACAAGTCAACCTCTTGGATTAGAAAACGCTGCCAGATTCTATCAAATTCGGGGTCCCTGGCCGCCAGACTCGACCCCAAGTTGAACAACTCGGTGCGCGAAGAAGCCGCTTTCTTGGCATTGAAACTCTTCAAATCATTGGCTTCCATGAGTTCCGTGCGCCTCTTCAGGTAAGTCTTAGCCAAACGCGCAACACTGTTGTTGCTCACTCGCTTGTCATCTACCAGTTTGTACAACTGGTCAATGTCGTTGGCCAGTTTGTTGGCTTCGAACTGTGCCCTCTTGGGGAAGCCTGGGAGTTTCTCGTTCAGGTATTCGCGATAGGCGCGAAGAGCATCACGCTGCCGATCGGTCGGGTTCGGCCCGAACATCTTTCTGGCCGCACGGTACTTGACCGAACCAATTCGGTTCTGGGCAAAGTCAATCATTTCTCGGTCGGTAAACTTTTCGCGCTTGCCCTCCTGCAACTGACGCTGCCAGACCGTAAACGAGAACTCACCGCCACCGCGAGGCGCCAAGAAGTATGCGGTATCCGGGTATTGGTTGATGAGGTCCTTGTTCTCGCGCTCCCACACACCGAACTCCTCGGTTGCTTCGAGACCCTGGGCAACAGCACGGCTCTTGGAAGAGGTGTACAGAACAAGTTCATCGCCGTAAAGGTCAAGGAATTTGTCAACGGCGCTGTCGTAGTCGACCTGCTCAAAGGCACGAAGTTCCCTCATTAGTTCGTTGATGTACTTGTCGCCAGTTTTGGTAGGAATCTTGATCTCGGTGCCGGGAGATGCCGGACCAATGTACTGACCGAGCACGCGCATGAGTGTGAGTTTTTGTGCGATGCCCCTGGCGTCTGCCATGATTCTTTGCACCCCGTCTTCCGTGGACAGGTCATACTTGGCCGTGTTTACGGACAGTGCGCGCAGAGTTTCCATGTAGGTATTTCCATACACGGTGTTCATTCGAACCTGGTCGTTGAACATTCCCTCAATGGCCGGATAAGCCTTTTTGAGCCACGACGGAACCGGGTTTATGGCGTCAGTAAACGAAACCTCTCCGTATGGGATGAGTAGCGTCTTGAGCGCGTCATACTTGGGGACATCCGGAAGGATTGTGGAGACGGCAAAACTTGCAAACGGACCAAGTGCCGGATAGAAACTGATGCCTTGAGATAGTCGTGACAAAGGGGCGGCCAATGGCGCGTCAACTCCGGTAAAGAACTTTGCAATTCTTCCGGAAAGTGGGAATGTAAACATGGGCTCACCGGTTGATGGGTCGCGGTAGATAAACCCACGGCCGTCCATGTCTGGGTCTGCTTCGGAGGCGCCGCGATAAATCTTGTGGAACTGGCGATACGCATGGACGTTGTCTTCAATTGCCATTGACATGTATCGGCCAATGATGTCTCGCCAAGCAGCCTCGAATGGCATGACAATGCGGAGCGCATCTTGGATGTTGTTGCGCGAGGAGGCATCATAAAGAAGTTCCTTGGTTCGCGTAATGCCGACAAATCGCGCATACTCGTCCAACTCTTCCCGCGTCAGGGTGCCAACAGCACCTTTCCTGTTGGGAAGGTTTTCAATTGCGGTGGTGACTTTGGGGTTCTTTGAGAATCCTGCTATTCCCGTGCTTTCGCCCAGGTACTTGCGGATGTTTCCGCCACTTCGTTCGTAGATGTCGGCATAGAACTTCATGCCCTCTTCGTACGACAGGCTATCAAGGTGCTTGATTACTTCGTCGTAGTAGTACTCGCGGAACACAACTGACTTTTCCAACTTGCGGGAAGCCGTATCGTAAAAGTCAAAGAACCAACTTGTTCCCTTGTCCAAGAATCGCTGCGTTGCATCCTCGACGCTGTCGAATTTTCCACCGGACTTGTAGCGAATCTTTTGTTCACGTGGGTATGCGCGAGCAAGCCCCTTCTGCGCATTTTCATCCCAGAGTGGGGAGCGCTCAATGAGTCGGCGTGCCTCTTTGGCTCCGAGTCCATTCTTTCCGGCGGTGGCTGCGTTCTCTACGGTGATCGGCACAAACGTGACAGCATCGCCATCAATCTTTTGCAGAATGCCCGGTGTTTGCACCCCGTCAATTTCAAGCATGCGCTTTTGACCAATGGACAGTTTGTCCCTGCTGTTCTTTAGTTTGAACAAAGACTTGTCTACGACTCTTGCGTTTTTTAGGTCTCCGACGGCATTGTGTGCAAACAGGAACAGCACCTCGTCCAGGTTTCCGGTGTTTGCTTTTACTCCGTCAATAACCACATGCTTCAGGTAGGCGGACATCAAAGACTGGTAAAAATCCGGGTCTGTTTTTTTCAGCGCAAGGAGGTTCACGGGAGGGAACTTTTGAATCATGTCGTTTGCTTTGTCGTAGAATTCAATTCCATCGCTGAACAATCCGTTGACCGTCCTAAAGGCGTACGTCCTTTCGTTGTCCAAGAACTTGATGAGTTCGTCTACGATTGCCTCATCGGACTTGCCAGCGGAGAGAGCGACGGCAACCCTGTTTTGCAGATCGTCGGAAAGAGACTTCTGTGCAGTTTGTATTACGCCATCCGTGTGGTATCTGCTGGGGTAACGCTTTGGCCCATCTACTCGCGTGACATTGACAAATGAATTGGTTTTGATTTGGTGTCTTGCTGTGTCTGCCGAGGTCCAGCCGTGTCGGGCTCTGCTTGAGGTAAAAGCGTTGCGCAGGTCTTCGAGCACATCATCGGCATTGCTGCGTTCCCAAATTCTGGGGCGAATACCGGCTTCTGCCAACTCGCGGCCTTCTTGTGCGGCAATTTTTCCAGCCCCAACACCAAGGTCGGCAAACTCAACACCCATGATGCTCTGTGAATATTTCTTGCCCATGACGGCATGGATGTAATCGATTGGGTGACGGAACTGATTTACTCCGCCAGCAGCCATTCGAACCTGCGCGTCCATCATGTTTCGCACCACATATCCGCCGGTAAACAAAGCCAAGATTTTCCAGACGCGTTGCTGAAGTAGTTCGGCAGCGGCAAGGGTCAGGCGTTGCTCTCCGGTTAGTACCGGGCGCTTTACTTGCTGTGTTAGTGCGGCCATCTGTTCTTTGAGGTCGTCAATTTCATCCTGGGCATTGCGGCGAGCGGGTCCCTTCAATATCTCCAATTCCCGAACCTTGTCGCTCAACTCGCTGTAAATTGCCTGTTTGTCACGGGGCACGTGGTCAACAAGGCGAATTGGTGATCGGCTCGTAATTGGGAGTTTGCTAATTGCCTGGATTCCGTTCTCATCAGAAAGAGCGCGCCTAAACAAAGAGTTGCGCGTCAGTCTGCGGATTGTTCGCGTGTCCGGAAGAATTTGAACACGGTTCAGCATTTCCACCAACTGCACTGGCTGGATCATGCGCACGTCATTGAAGGTGTACCCGGCACCATCAAACATTTGATTGAACACATCGGACGGCAAATTATCTTTGAACTGTTCGTACAGGGCCTTCATCAGTCCGTTGTCTGTTTCAACACCCTGTCGATTCCTTAGCCACGTTTGCACTGCATCAAGGGTCATTTCACCGGCGTTGAGCGTCTCGTCGATGACTTCGTCGCGGACTCCAGCCGAACGCATGTAGGTGCGCAGGTACGATTTGAATGTATCGACGGTCTTTTTTCTGGCCGTGGGTGTTGCGCTTGGAAGTTTGGAAAACGATTCAAGAGCGCCCATGACGTTCTTGCTGGGGTTTCCATTCAAAAATACTTTTACTTCTTCGTCGGTTGCACCACCTGCACGCAATGACCTGACCATGTTTAGTATCGACTTTTGATTGTCGATGTCACCACCGCTGACAACAATCAATTCTTCTGGAACTTCCTGGAACCATCGCATCTTGCGGATTGAATTACCAACCAAACTCCGCTCAAACTTATAGTTGCCAATGCCTGTCTGCAGAGTCTTTTCTCCATACGTCCAACCGCTGGTAAGGGCCTGGATAACCTGGTCTTCGTTCTTGGCTTTCCTGAGCCTGAGTGCCATGTCTGTGGTGATCTTGCCGTCGAAGATGTCTTCCCAGATGTATCCCACGTCGTCTGTATCTATGAGTTTTTGCACCAATTTTTTGGCGTACGTGTTTGTCCTGAAAAACTTGTCGAATTGCAGCGCGTTATACGTCGCGCCGGACACATCCATGCCAAGACCGGATTCCCTCAGGTATTTCTGTTTTGTCGGGCCGAGCGCTTTGATTAGGGATTTGGCATCCGCCTCGGACAAAATCGGAACGATTCCCTTGAGTCCATCAATTGCTTTACCGGCCTGCATCAAGGTTTCGACTGAGTCGCCACTTATGCCTGCGGCAATTCCATACTTTGCCAACTTGATGCCCTTGGTGATGTATTTGCTTGGCTCCGGAAGAACTACGTTGAATATCGCGTCAATGATTCCGGAGCCGTAGCGATAAGCAGCATCTTCTTCTTTGAAGATTCCACCGGTAGCCATGACCCCACGTCCAAGGGTGAATGCTGACCCATAAACTGTTCCACGAACAGCCCGCGACCTAGCCGCTTGTTCTTCAACGATTTGTTGATTTGGAAACCATCCAGTTCCCTGTCTGTCTGGGTTGTCCAACATTGTTTGAAATGTGGACGCATGGAGCATTCCTGGAATATCAATTCCCTTGCCAGCATAGAGTTGGCCAAGGATTGTGTTTGCGTATTCTGGTGCGGCCATCAATGCAGATAGCGACCACCGTGACGCCCACTTGGCTGGGCGTCCTACGAGTTGAGCCGCTGCGCCAGCAATATCTGTGCCCACTCCAACGCCGGATTCAACCGCACCAGGAATCAACGCTTCAAGGGTTTTGGAGGCAATGCGTTTTGTAAATCCGGCAGCATTGTAGACATATCGAACCATTGGATTGGCTTCTCCAATTGCAGCCTTCTTCGCTTCAAAGGAATCCAACTCTCGTTGCATGTACATCTTGCCGACTTGGTCAACTGCTGCAGTTGAAGCATTAGCCCGAGCCAACGACAAAGAAACCTCAGGCGACAGCCAGGGTGCTCGATAGTTGATTTGCTGCAACTTGAGTGCCATCGATTGCGCATACGCAGGCGACACATCAAACTGCATTGGCTGTGCTCCCTGCCCGAGTGACAGGAGGTATTCCCTATCCTCTGGGAACATTGCGTTTTCAAACATGGCTACATCCCGTAGCGCGCAAGAAGGTCATCCAAATCGTCGGATGGGAACATGGCAGCAATCTGACGAATTTCCTGAAGTGCCATTTGTGACTGGTCGACCATGGGGATTCCGGCCTGATACATGCTTGGTCCCTCACCAAAGTTTGCGCCAAACGTAATTGGTTCCTGTGGGCGCTGTGATGGTGCGGTCAGTTCAACGGGCATTGGCCTGCGTGCGGCCTGAGCGGCACTAACATCTGTCGGGGGCGAGCCCATCGGAACCGCCGACTGGCTGGCAATTTGTTCGGTTGCTTTGCCGTAGGTTTGACCTTTTGCGGCCTTCTTTGCAATTTTCTGTGCAGGGTTCTGCAAATCAAAACGATTCGCCACGTCAGCCTCCGATCTGTGCTAAGAGTTGCTCCAGGCTCGGCTGTCCCCCTGGACCTGATACGGGAGCCTCTGCTCCCATTCCCGGAGTTGCCAAACCTGGCATTGTTTCCGGTGCACCCATTGGCATGGCCATAGCCTGCCGCTCCTGTGCACGCCTGTTGGTTCGCTCCACTGCTTCGTAAAGCGTAACGTCCTGTTCCATCATCAGCCGCGTCAGATACGCAAGGTCCTCTGGCTGGTATGGACCATTTGGGTCAAGTGCTTGTTGCTGGATGCTGGACAGCAATGCCGCCTCAACACCCTCGGAAATAATCTTGTCGTGTTCAAACTCTGGGTCCGAGATGAGCGGATCGGCTTCGCGTGCGGATTCCTTGCTCATCATGCCGGTTCCCAGACGCTGACCCAGGCCAATGATAAGCGAGTTGACGTCGGAGCCCGCAGCCGAGTAAGCAACGTAGTGGAAGTCGGTTTCCCAAATCTTGTTTGGAACGTATGATTCAACTCCGCTTGACGAGCGGGACTGGATAAAGAATGTCTTGGGGAAGTCGCCCCAGTATGCGCGCTCAATGGCAATTGCAATCTTGTCTTCTTCGAGAAGCGATGCCTCGAATACTGCCTGGGCTTCCTGCACTCTGAAGTCGACGGTTGCCGACAGCACGTTTTCACCGCGTCGTCCGGTGCGAATGTTGGTTGCCGACTCTCCACCGAACTCAGCCGGGATTGCGCCCTCAAGTCTTTCTTGGCGTTCAAGGCGATCGAGTGCTTCGTAGGTCTTGTATCCGGGATTGAGTTCCTGGCTGCGGATGTCTCCACCGCGAACAACACCAAGTATTCCGCTCTTGCCATCGGCCAACTGGATGATCTCTGGGTTTTCTCCGGTGCGGGCAACCAGGTACTCTTCTGGGAAAATGCCGCGCTCAATGGCAATCTCAGTAAGTGCCTGCAGGCGTGCACGCGTGTAGTACATGCCAATGACGCCGTCGAACTGGCCCTTGGGTTTATCGAGGGTAATCCGGTTGGCAACAACTGCCAGCGGCATACCTGTGCGATTTGGAATTGACTCAAGCAGCATTGACTCAAGGCCAGCGCGCTCAGCCAGCGAAAGTTCCGGGTTGTCCTCTGCGCCAAGTACAACGAGTTGCAAAGAGTCCGCCGAAACGTATTCGAGCATGGTGTAGCGGGAGTCGGAGTTGACCTCGCCCATGCGCAGTTGTCCACCAACAAGTTCTCCGTAGTTGCGGAGCAACCAGTTTGCATTTACCTTGTAGGTAAAGATGCAATCCTCTGGCAGCATCTCGTCCTGGTCTTCAACTGGAGCCGGGAAAGTGTCGAGAGGGTTGCGGATAACCCACTTGGGCATGAGCGTGCGGAAGTCTGGCTTGACGAACACGGCCGACTGCGAGTAAGCCAACATGTGGCGTGCGCGCCGACGCATCTTCATCTGCATCTTGTTGTGATCCCAGAACGACAGCATGGCTTTGCGGCGCATACGCGAGTAACTCTTGGAGCGCTCCGATCCGTCCTTTACTGCGGGGAAGTACGGAGTTGGCATCGTCGATGAAATGCGCATTGACATCTGGTCAAGGCCCTGCACCAACAAGTTGGCTACGTTTGCTTTTGCCGACCTGTCAAGTTCGTTGAGTGGAACCACTACTTCGCCGTTGGCAAGGTCGCGCACACGGCGCATCTGTTCATACACCGGACCAAGCCGCAACTTGCGGCTGTTGTAAATTTCTACAATCTGCTCTGCCGAGAGCATGTTTTACTTACCTCGTAGTCTACGAAGAGTTGCCTGCGTTGATTTATTTTGGAGCCACTTTGCGTAGGCTTGTGAGCCAGGGGCATTCTTTTCAATAGCAGTTTGTGCTCGGTTGAGTTGCTGGACAAATCCAAGGTCTTTTTCCGTGGCACCAGGAAAACGATTTTTTACTTGTGCGAGTTGGTATGCAAGGTCTTCGGTGGCCTCTTTTGAAACTTTGGGGCCTTTGGTTGCAGCAGGTTTTGTTGTGGTGGGTTTTGGTGGAGCAGCAGGACCGTATTTCTTGCTGCCGACTCCGCCTTGCTTGTTGATCTTTACAGTTGGAGTCTTGCCAGTTGTGCCCTTAGTTGAAACTTTGGGGCCTTTGGTTGAAGCAGATTTTGTCGTAGTTCCAGATTTCAAATTTCCAAGAGTTGATTGATAGTCGTCAATTTGATTGCTCAGAGATTCAAAATCTGCCTTTGAAAGATTGCTCTTGGGTCCCGGATTGAGGGCAAGCGGAGATAGATTATCTTTGTTTGGGCCGTAAGGAGTTTTTCCAACACCACCATATCGGTTTGTGCCAGGTTGCTTTCCGCTTGGGAACAGTTTTCCAAGACCGCGCACACCCAAGCGCAAAGCCCCAACACCCTTGCGGGCAACAGAGGAAAGTGGCCTTCTGCTTCCGACAAGAAGCGCGGCTTCGCCAAATTCCTTGCCAATTTCTTTTGCCAATCCCTTGGGAGACCAATCCGTAATTGGACCCTTGCTTCCAAGTGGGTTCATGAAATTCTCAAGTGCTTGGCTACCAGGGAAATTTATGCCCTGGCCAATGATGTTGTTCCTTCTGTTGCTCCAAATATCCTTGGCTTTGCCAACCGTTCCCTTTGCAGGCGGCTGATATTGCGGACCATATTGTTTGAATCCAACGCCACCACGAGTGTTTATGTTGTTTCCAACAGGTCCTTGTGAGGCAGGTGATTTCTTTGGAATCTTGGACTGCGCTGCAGAAAGAGCCGAGGCGTAATCGCCATAACTTGGAGCCTTTGTTTTGGGTCCACCATCACCGCCCATTTTGCGTGCAGGAAGTTCCGTAGCCAGAACACGCTTGTATGCTGCACGATCTTCCTGGGGTGCGTTGGGCAATGCTCGTTGTGCCAACTGCGTGCGACCTTGCTTGGTCGATGCAAGTACGTCAAATCGCTGACGGAACTGTTGCTTCTGTTCCTTGGTTACGTCGCCACCTTTTGCTGCTGTGCGCTGCTGTACGAATTGACGGCGTGCTTTTTGGTAATCAGACAACTTTTTCTTGGCCATGACTGCTCAAAACGATAGCACAGCCAAAATCAAATCCACGACGGACGCCACATCCTAGGGGGAGTTCGTATCGGACCCAACTGTGGCATGTGTAATTCGGCAAACCAGTGAGCCATAACCAAGTCTGTGCCGTTCTTTTTGTCCCGTGTCCAGGAT
>Ga0196905_1000848_pt1 | contig 12109 bp, 13 predicted proteins | sample CB_VirMetaG_3_FD_169098 | JGI IMG/M metagenome (GOLD analysis project Ga0196905, IMG submission 169098) | Freshwater to marine saline gradient viral communities from Chesapeake Bay - CB_1508_1S Viral MetaG (v3) (version 3) | ecosystem: Environmental > Aquatic > Marine > Coastal | place: USA... | reverse complement strand
CTAATTTTCGTTCTAATCCAGTCATAAACATCTTTGCTACTTATTTTTCTTTTTGTAGCCTGAGGCACTATCTTCTTCTGCCTGATTTCTTACCGCCCATAGGTCGTCTTCTACCTGATGGTTTACTTGAGGGCTTTCTATTTTTTTTAGCCATTGGGTTGCTCCTTTTGTTTTCCATAGGGTGGCATTTTATCGCCATTACGAGTTGGTGCATATAGTTCTAACAATTCAACTCCTCTGGCGTGTGCCACTCTCTTTAATTCCACACAGGCTTTTCTTGCTCTTGATGCATTCAGCATGGTAGGTTTTTTCATTAATTTGTCGTAATGAGTAAAATAATCCAAACACAATCTTTTCATTTGAACGTGTCTGGCTGTTTCTACTGGTTCTCTGTATAGTTTTCTCAATCCCATTATAGTCCTAAAAAACCTGGATTCATATCGTAGGTTATTTGCTCATTTAATATTTCTCTAAAATCGTGTTCTCTGTCAAGAAACTTGTAATCTATCTTTTCTGGATCAAACTGACTTAACCATAATAGGATAGTCTTAATGCTGAAATCTTTGCAAGAATACACGTCTAATTGAATTACAGGATAGTGTGATTCTGTCCATGAGTGAAATGTGATAGATGATGTTTCTATTATGACTGTGCCTGACCAACCCATGTTACCTTCTACAGGACACCACGCTGTGTGTGGTCCTGACAGGATCTTCATATCTATATGACGTACAAGATTTTCTAATTCTGCTCCAAGATCAAAATCTTTTAAAGGTGGGGAATTGACCTGTGCCCTAACCAGCAGGTGTTTGTGTTGTAGATGCGGTTTCATTATTTGTGTTTAATAATTGTTGTTTAGCCGCGTCTATATCAGCCTGGCTAATTTCTGAATGTATTTGTAGTATCTGTTGATCTGTGTAACCATCCATAATCATCTGTTGGATGTGTGCGGATCTATCCGCTGGAGTGGTTGCTGGATGTTCTTGTATCTCTTCTTCGCCATCAGATATTATTTCCATAATTTTGTAATCAATCATGGCCTTTACCTGAGGATTGACAGGATTGGTATCTGAGGCTTTCTTAAGAATGTCCATATCAAGATTCTTGTCTCTGATGTGGAATGCTCGCGGATATTTGATTTCTCCATCCCAGGCAATACCTTGCCACTGAGCAAACAATCTAAAAATCTGTTCTTCTGCCAATTCTAAATTACGAGCCTTCTCTGACAATTTGGCATCTAATAGTAGAAATTCTGATTGCATTGCCACTCCTGACATCTGACGAGTTTCAATCGCTCTGATCGCTCCAAGGTGTGCCATTCTGTCAATGCTTTTAATAGTGTTGTCAATGGTAGCAAGTATGGCATCTAAATTACCACCTGAAGGCTGAAGAAGGTAGGGCTTTAGGTTGCCATCTAACTCTTCTGGCATGGTAATGATAGCACCTGCTCCTGCTGATGCTTGAGTTGAATTTGTTTTTACCAATGATGGATGGTTGGTCAATCTAATTAATTGTTCTGCTTCTGACCAACATTCGTGTAGGAATCTCTGTGCTATGGCAATGTCGTTTATATCAGATACACCAATTCCTCTAATAGGTCCTCTGTTGGCATATACCCATACTGCAGGTATTTTGCCTAAAAGGTTGGGTTTCTGTTCCATGATTTCAATTGGATTTTTTTGATTTGGTTTGTATGATTCTAAACTGATATATTCTGGTGTCCAAGTCTTGATATAATATTCATTGGCTTTTTGGAATGGTCTATCGTCTTGCTCTAATATTCTTAGGTATTCTAATTCATAATGTCCATTTGGCTGTCTGATAAATCTCCAATCTAAAATATTTTCTGGAGTCACGATATTGCAATATGGACGTATGCCCTGTGCCAACTCTTCTGCTCTGGTACCTACCTGCGTTTCTGGACGATCTACTATACAGCATACATGGCCATATATGGTAGATTGAATGTTAACCTCACTAATGAATGAGTCCCAACTTCTACCTTCAAAGTCAGCATCTTTTAAGAATGCTTCCAGTTCAGGTCCTTGTATAGAACCAAATTCTCTTTTGGGATCTTGTCTGTATAAGAACGAATTGAAAATGTGTACCACAGACCTACAATGATTGTCCACTGCGGCTTGAGATAATCTGTCAAAATATTCGTTTTCTGTTTCGTATTGATAACGAGTTAGATACAGACCTCGTTTGAATTCATTGCCACCTAAATAGGATCGTTTAAGAAATTTCCACTGGTTGATATAAGTTTCATAATCTTTATGTGTTGGTAAGTCTGTGGTGTTTTCAGAATTAGTTCTATCTGTTAGACCAAATATGTCTGCCATTATCTTTGTGCTCCTACTTTGACTGCAAATCTTTCAGGTTGTTGTTCTTCAAAATGTGTTTTGATTGGATATAAGAAAGAAACAAGATATCCTAAAGCATCATTCATGTGATCAAATCCTTGTGTTTTGTCTGGCAAAGCAGTGCCTTCTTTGTAGGTCTGTTTTGCAATACTATTTAACAGATTCTTACACTTTGGATGGATGAATATGCCTCGCTGACCTGATGCAGAACAGAGTTTGGCATTGACAGAATTTACTCTATCTCTCACTGCCATATGTTTGCTCATCACTTTGGGTATAAACCCTGCATTGGCTAAAATGCTGAGGTCAGTTTTACCACCTGCTGATGTTTTACGAGCACGAGAGGCAGGGTCTGGATACACGAAGATTTTCTTGCCTGGATAACGACGATGGATCTCCTGGCACAATTCATCTGTGTTGGAACTCCATATCTGTATTTCATCAAACACATTTACAATGCCATCTTTGATGTATGCGACCACTGCTGACATGGGGTCCATATTAAAATCACAGCCAATGGAAATGATGTTTTGGTCTTTGGGCAAATCACAAGTCCTGACGTTTTGATTCATATCAAAAGAGTGATATATTATGCCTGAATAGGTTTCCCAGGTGGCTTGATACTCTTGACGGAATGTCTTAGCATCCAGGTCTCGCATGGCTTGTTCTATTTCATTGTTATCAACAAATCCACCTTCTATAGTGGTAAATTGATAGGAACTCCATTCTGTTTCTGTAGGGTTCTGTCCTCTTTGGTATAGATCGTAAAACCAATTCATACCTTTGGGTGTGCCACAGAATAATGCAGTACCTTTGGTGTCTGATAAGGTAGCCCTTAAAACTTCTGTCCAAGCAGTTTCATCTATGTCAGCACACTCGTCCAACACAAGGAAATCAATACCAACCCCCCTCAGTGAATCTTTGTTATCTGCTCCTCTGAGGCAGATACGAGAGCCGTTCTTCAATGTTATGGTTAGTTCTGCTTCGTTGATACGTTTGACCCAACGTAGATCTTTTAACACCTGTTTTAATTTTACCCAAGCAATAGATTTGGATTGTCTATAGGATGGAGAACAATACCATACCAGTCTGTTGGGTATGCGAGCGATATAACATAATTCTCTGATTGCTAATGTGGTTTTGCCAAATCGTCTGCCAGTGACGAGTACTCTAAAACGAGCCTTGTCATCAGCAACCTTTTTTTGAGGTTCTGATAATTTCATTTGTTTCTAAAAACCACCACCATCAATGGTTTGATATATCCTATTTTTGTGGGTTTATCCTCTGTGCCATCGTCGTGTCCAAAGTGATGTCCATATTTGGGATTTCTTAAGAAACGCACTTCCGCATTTGGATTATGGTATATCCATTCGTGAAAGTATTTGGTATGGGTTGAGGCTGGTATCAAAAACACACCTGTAAAGTTTGGGGTCTTGGCCGCTTTCTCTACAAACTTGCCAATCTTGCCATCAAACATTGGATGGATATAGGCCACTTCGCCTGACCAATCCTTGTCAAGGGCATTATTCTCCTGTGTGTAATATTTTGGTAATAAATGGTTTTCATCTGAGGCACAACAATCAACCGTGAATTTGAATTCCGCGGTCAATGTTTCCCATATGGGTTTAGGTGTTCTTAGATATTTGAATTGCTTATTATATTGAAATCTGTTATCGTCAGATCTAAAGTTTTTTTTCATTAATATATCTCTAAATGATATAGTAATTATTCTTCCCAAGGAAGCGGCTGTGTATTTTCTTCGTCTGTGGGCTGATCTGCTTGTCCAAGGTATTGTTTGCCCAACCACATCTGCATACGAACATCGCCCTGTAGGGCTTTGTCAAACTGTGCTTTTCTTAATGATTTTTTACCTTCTGAACGAGCCTTCTCAATCACGTGTTTGAATCTTTTTTCCAAATTGTGGACTGTGGTGCCCACTATGTCAGCAATCTCTTGATAGGTACAATGGATTGCGGCCAATTTAAAAATTAGGTCATGGTCCAGTTTGTATGTTTTTTTGTTTTGATCTGACATTATAATACTTTCTCTTTAACCACTATTCTGAATGAACGAGCATCTGTGTCACCTTGTGAGGTTGTGATCACACATTTGATAGTGTAGATGTTGCCATTGCTACCACCTTCCAATCTTATGTTTACCAACACTCCACCTGTTACCAACACATCTGTGGCCGCATTTGTAGGGAATGCCAATGGTGTGGCATCACCTGATATGGTTGAAATAGTTACTGTTGCAGAACTGATAGAATCACCTGAGTTTAGATAATCTGTAAAATCTAATCCATATTGAACATTGGCATCTTTGTCCTTCTCCCCATAGAGGCCATTGTTATCACGTCTGAAACCTGTCAAATTAGACATTATTGTTCGCTCCTAATTCTTGGTGTTGCATAGATATTGCTGAATGGTGGTCGTCTCAATTTCAAACTCCTTGTTTCTTGTGGAACAAGATATGCTCTTGTTTCTGCTGTTATCATATTTACTCTATTTTCTTCATTTACCAATGTTTGTCTATTTTCCGCAGGCACCATAACGGTTCTGATTTCCTGTTTAACCTTGTAGATGTTCCATGGATCTGCTTGGTAGAACAATCTTGCAATGCTAAGTTCTGATGCCAATACAGATAAAGCCAATGACGGACCATATATCTCATTACCAAGGAAATCTGAGTTGATCTCAACCGCAAATTGTGATTCACCGCTGGGTTTGAAAGTGGGTTCAACCGCGAATGTGAAAGCCGCATCTATGTCAGCGAATGTGTCAGTAATAGCATTTGCAGTAAGGACTGCGTTGAACGCTCCAGTTATAAAGATACCCTCATCCAAAGCATATTCAATATTGGCTGTAAGATCTGGAGCAAATGCTCCTGACATATCTATACTGACATCTATAATTCCATTCGCTGTAAAGTTGGTTGCGAATGTTGATTCTATCACATCAGGAATACCTTCCTGTTCATATGCTGAATTCTCTGCTAAAGCAAAAACACCTGTATATTCTAAGGCATTGCCAACATTGAGAATATTTTTAGCACGGGAAGTGAAAACACCTCTCCAATCTAATGTATAACTCTGTTCCCATACATCATCAGGCCAGTTGTCCCAAGTGGATTCATTACCAATCCAAGTGATCGTAGGCCAGTCATCCCAAGCAGAATTTTCCAGGAAGTTCCAGTTGTATTCACCCTGATCTGATACGAAACCATCTTCTACGAAACCTGATTCAAAATAGATGTTAAGGTTGAATGTGTTCCAACTGTAATCCGCGTTGATGTCATAGATCAACCCCGCTGATTGTGTCTGTGTGAATGCTGATGTTAAACTTAATATATCTCCGTGTTTAAATGCTGTGGATACAGATAAAGTGGATGATCCTGCGATATTGGCTTCACCCAATTTAAGGTTGGCAGTAGAAGCCAATAAATTGGTTGTTGATTCAAGACTCTTTGTAAATCCTATAATAAAAAATGGTGTTACAGTTAAAGTAGAACTACTGGATAAAGATACTGGAGCAGATATTTTTAGATTCTTTGATTCTTCATTTAACGAGAATTGCGATGTCTGATCTGATTGTCCGTGTTTCGTAAGAGCACCAGTGGCAGATAGAGTAGAAACACAATTAAATTCTAAAGCATCATCACCATTAAGGCCATCTATAATATGATTATAAGCCTCCCAGGTTCTTACTAATGTTCCAGTTGATGATAATGAGTGTGTGAATGTTTCAGTTGAACTTGTATCAAAGGACACAGAAATATTGACTCTACTAATATTATTACCAGTTGTTAATTGATTTTGATTAGCATTTGCTAAAAAAATATCAGATCCAGTTACTGTTAAAGTTCTTGATGGGAATGTATATGATTTAGGAATACCTTTATCATTATTATAAACAATATCATTAACACCATTTACTGTTCTTATCCAAGAGGTTGGACTACGATACAATCCATAAACATCAGTGGTGTAAAATGAAGTTTCAACATCGTATCTATTGGTTGTATATTGTGCTGATATGGTTTGCGTTGTAGTGCCAGTATATACTGCCTTACATTGTGTGGCAGGAATACCCTGATATGATTTTAAAGCAGGATCTGATGCCTTGGCCTGTAATCCAATTATAGATTGCTTTGAATCAGGACTGGTTCCATTTGATGGAGAATAATTGACATTTAAAGTTGTTGTGTTAGTGCCGTTGGAATTGAAAGTCCAACTCGCTCGCGTTGAATCATCAGCAAATCCAGGACGAGCATTGGATTGTGATTGAACACCTACCTCTAAAGAATAGTTGCTATCTGTAGTTGTGTATCTATTGACACGATTGGTGCTCACAGGAGATCACCTCCTCAATTAAGCAAGACTTATGCTTAGATTGCCCTGACTCACCGTGAACTGATCGCCTGAAGAAACTGTTTTGCTGGTTGTCAGTGCTCCATAAAACAGAACATTGCCATTTGTTAAAGCATCCATAATTGCGATATGTGTCACAATTTGACCTGTTCCACCTGCTGTGTTGTAGTTGGCTGTTGCCACTGGGAATGATACATCAATATTGCTTGTTATCGTTCCATCTGTTGATGCTCCCGCATTTCCAAAAGTAATTGACTGACGAGCATATCCTGTTCCAGATGTTGTGATTTCATAATAACCCCAGTTGCTTGAACTGGCTGTATCGTTTGTGCCTGTTTCTAATGGACCTGATGCTCCACTTAATACTGGTGATCCGCTGTTATCAGCGAATAGTGCCACAAATACCGTTGATGGTGCTGTGTAGGCTCTTGCTCCTCCACCACCCAAGACATGATCTAAAAGTTCATTCTCTAAATAATTTGACGCCGCATTTGACATAATTGTTGTCTCCTTTTTTGTAATATTACAAGAATATTTATACGATTATTCAAAGGCAATGGTAACTGAAGGCACTGATCCTGGACTAGAGGAACCTTCATAAAATAAACCTCTATATCCATTTGAACCAGTGATTGTTATAGACTTTGTGCTTGACGGTGCTGTCAATGTAGTTCCTGGATAATAAGTGAAACCATCACCCCACACACTGAATCCATTAGGTGCGTTGTAATATCCAACCCCTATCTTCCAGTTGCTTGACACACTGAAACTGCTTGAACTGAATCCTGTGATCTGGAAAGTGTATGTGCCATTATATAATGGAAGATAACGAGCATTAGCATCACCAATTGCTGATCCTGATATCAATCCGCCTGGATCCTGGACAATAGTGAAACTAGCAGGCTTTATGACAATATTACTATTACTGACACTCCTACCAGTCATTGTGACGATGGTTCTGTTATCAACCTCTGGTTCAGATGCTCCTGCTGACTTAATTAAAGATCTATTGAATATTAGTGGCATTATGTGGTGTAATCCTGTGCTATGTTGCCCAAGTAGTTGGTGCCATCATAGAACACAGATACCACATCAATATCGCCTGCCCCTGTAGAAAGTGTTGGTGCCCCACCTGGGAATTTCACTGAAGTGAATGAGCCAGTCCTTGAGCCTGTACCATCCTGTGTGATGATGATCATTATGCTCTGTCCTGACACCATATTTGAAATTGTGAAGGTCGCATTGTGACCCAGTGTGACTGTATGTACTGGTGCCACTGTGGCATCCACAGAGATTGATGTGCTGGAAGTTAAACTATTGATGTCTTCCTTGTAGCCCACATTGAATCTCACGATGTCATCTAAATCTATCGTATCACCTGAACTTGTGATAGTTGAATTTGTGATTGACAGATCACCCAGGCTTGGTATCGTTGGAGTGCCTGACAGGGATCCATATGCGCCGTCAAACGCATCCGTGATGCCATAACCCGCTATGGTCGTTGGTGTGCCAGTCAATGAACTGAATGCGAAATCCTGTGCCGTGCCTGTTATAGTTAGAGTATCACCTGATACTGCTGTGGTGATGCCTGTGGCACCTGCTATCTTGAATGTTTCTCCTGGATTGACTGCAGTGCCTGACGAATCATCTCCAACGAAAGTGGTTGCGGAAACTGCTGATCCTGTGGCATCCGTGTCCAGTTCAAATCTTGTGTTGCTGGCATTGTATTTTAGGATCTGTCCATTTGTGGGACTGCTGATGTTGAACATATCAATGATTGCATTGACATTATCCACATTCTGCTTGATGTCTGCTCGTGCCAAACGAGGTGAATCTGTTCCTGAATCTAAATTGGCTGTTGATGCTTTTGTTCCTGATGGCCAAGTCGCCATAATGTGTCTCCTTTTGTATATTTAACTATATTGCGTCTGTTTTAATAATCCTATAATAATTGCCACAGGTCAATACTGCCACTCCATTACCTAATTTTGATAGTGCCATCCTGCCTGCGTTGGGCACCGTGCCAAGATTGACCGTATCTACTTCTCTGGTTATGGTTGGCATAGCAGATGTCTGCTCGTCTATAGAAAATATACTCACATAAGCCGTAGTGCCTTGTCTCCAAGCCACTCCAAAGTAATTTTCATGTAACGGAGCCATACACACTGATTCTGGATCGTAAGCAGTATTGGTGCTGTCTGCGGCTGGTGTGTTAGAAACAATTAGAGCATTGGATGGATGTGTGTCATCTGTGGTAACTTCATCAAATATGAACATCTCTGCTGGACCTGGCTCGTGTGATGAAGATTGTGCTGTGGGCTGAAGATATCGTAGATCGCCAGATGCTGTTTCATTGGTGTCTGTGATTGCTGTCACATATAGATTACCACCCGCAGTGCCAGTCTCATCGTTGTATAATTGTATCATACTCTTGCCCATCACCATTGAACTCATATTGGCCGTATTCACATTGTTGATGCTTCTGCCCGTAGATTTGTAATATTGTAGATCGCTGTTGCCTCTGAATGTGGTCTCTGTCCACGGACCATTTGGACTCATACCATGACCACTAAATCCACCCCCACCATTATAAGCATAGTGCTGTGGCAACATCATCTGGAACTGATGATTGGTGCTGGTGCTGGCATTGTCCCAAAGTTTGTGTGAAGCGAAAATACGTTCTACCTGTCTTTTGGCCCACAAAAGGTCCCACGATTCTAATGGTCCATAACTCAATTGATCTGCTGGATGGTGATTCCGCATCCAATGAACCTGTACGGTGTGGTTGTCCCACTCATCATCTATGGTGTCTCCAAACGAATTATCAATCGCATTAGGCGTGGAATAATATGGTGATTGTGATGGAGTAGTCAATAATTCTTTGATGCCATCTCTGCCTGAACCATTAGAGCCTTGCTTAAAGTATGTGCCTTTCAACCATACCGCGTGTGATGTAGATGTTCTTAATAGGTTGTTTTTATAATACCACTGGATGAAATCTGCTTTGCTGTTCCAATAATTGTTGGTGTAGTCGTATGGAGCACCAGCAGAACTGCCTGATGACACATCAGTAGTAACCAATATGACATCCCAACCTGAATTAGGCAAATTATTGACGAATCCTGAAACTTTGCCTGAATCTGTCAATGACTGATCAAACACCACTATGGAGCCTGAATCCACGTTGCTGGTCAGCACCATCTCTGCGCCATTTGTTACCATCTGGACCTGATTACTGCCAAGGTTGTGGAATGAGCCCAGGGTTATCTGTGCTGATGTTGCATCCGCAGTGTCTGGCACCCACTTACCAATGGTTTGTGTGCCATTGTTGTCAATGCCCATAAAGAAACTGCCTGATCCTGCCAGTGCTGTGTTTTTATATCCGTTGATTACTTGATATGTGGTGCCCAATGCTGATGAAGTGTCATCCAACCATTGTTGCCAGGCTGTGTCATTGGTGCCATCATATGTGCTCCAGTCCGCAGTCCTGCCTGTGCCTCCACCTGAAGCCCCTGACTGCCAAACTGCTCGTCCTACTCCTGGAATCATTGTGTCTCCTTATGAGTATGCTGGTCCAATTGTCCAATAATATGTGTTGCTGGAACCGTTGTATCTTGAAAATATATAGACCACCTGAATGTCATTAGCACTACTTACAGAACTTGAGTTGCTTCCGTTAGCGAATTTGAATGTTTCACCTGATCCCGCATTAAAAGTCATTGACCTGCCGCCTGTGCCATCTTGAACCAGATACAGAGTCACTCCCACTGATTGTGTGGTTGCTGTAGGGAAGTTGCTCATTGTGAATGATGTGATGTTGGATGTTAAAGTCACCGTCTGTAGGTTTCCGTTGGCCCAATCTATAGTGTAGCCCGCACCTGATGAGTGAGTGGCATTATAAGACCATTCATTAAACTTGTTTAGAGCACCTGGATTAGATTTTACAGAATCTTTATCTGTGTATAAGAAATATGGCGGATTGGTGTAGGTCTGATTGGCCCAATCTTGGTTTCTGTAATACACACCATAACCATTGGTAATGGTTAAGGCTCCAGATGGTCCAACTTTGTAAGATGGTCTAACCACAATACCATAATCATTGGTGACGGTTCCATCTGATGTGCCGCTGTATTCTGCTCCTGCGAATAGCCCACCATACACGCTATTGATATTGACAGAGCCAGTAGAGTTATTGACATAAGAAACAGAATTAAATCCTGTTGTGGTGTTTAAATTAGCAGTAGTGGCACTGCTGTTGTTGATTATGTTCTGGTGTTGAAATTGTAATCCTCTGCTGTCTCCATTATTGGTCAATGAAGTGCCATTTAGATCCATATAGATTTCAGACTGGTGTCTAAATCTTGCGTTGCTTGATGATGAATCTGTGCCATCTAATTTGTAATTGGATAATAACCAGTTGCCATACATTCTTCGTGATCCTGCCGTAGCCGCTTGATCATTATAGAACATAATATTGGCATTGGTGGCTCTACCATCTGACCAACCACCCTTGCTCTGATAATCTGCACTTGGTAATCCACCTCTGGCTTTGATGTAGATTCTGCCTGTGCCTGATGCTTCAATCTCTGCGTCAGCATTGGAACTGCTCGTAGTCATTTTGTTGCCAGTGAATGTGAAGTCTCCTGTGGAAGCCGCACCACCTGACACTGTTGTGAAACTTAAATTGCCAGCACCATCAGTGGTCAATACCTGACCTGATGTGCCGTCAGTGGTTGGGAAGTTCAATCCATCTATCACTACCTTGCCTGTACCATTTGCTGTGATGTTTAGGTTATCGTTAGATCTGGTTGTGCTGATATTGTTGTCATTGATCGTGATACCGTCAGTGGAAATAGCACCGTTCTGTAGGGTGACTCCACCAATTCTATTATTAAATGAATCATCATCCACGTAAAAACCATAGTGATTGGTAGCAGGAGCACCTGCTGAATTGCCGTCCACATAGTAACCATAGTAGTTGCTTAGATTTACAGTGCCTGAGCCACCGTACGATTCCATAGTAGATATAGAACCATAAGCATTCGTAACAGACATGGTGGTGCCTGCGGGAGCCACAATACTTAAATTAGAAGCATTACCAGTCATGTCAGTCACAGTTATATTGCCTGCTGAGCCGTTGTCACCCACTTTGACGAATTGAGAATTGCCTGTGATTTCTTGCACAGTGGATGCAGTCGCTGAAGAGTTACGTAATTCTGTGGCTTGAACATTTGTGTTGGCTTGATAGTTACCATGTTGGTATGGTAGATTATAACCTGCTGTATCAATTTGAATTGCAGAAATTTGTCGCACTCGTTCTCTGCTGTTTCCTGTGCCAGAGCCTGACACTGTGATTGCCATAAGATCTGTGTTACCG
>Ga0196905_1000842_pt1 | contig 12157 bp, 13 predicted proteins | sample CB_VirMetaG_3_FD_169098 | JGI IMG/M metagenome (GOLD analysis project Ga0196905, IMG submission 169098) | Freshwater to marine saline gradient viral communities from Chesapeake Bay - CB_1508_1S Viral MetaG (v3) (version 3) | ecosystem: Environmental > Aquatic > Marine > Coastal | place: USA... | reverse complement strand
CGGATTAAAACTACACGGCTCAGCAACTTCAGCAGATACTATTGCAGGTATTGACCCAGGTAACTTCTTAAGAGCAGATATTGCTTCAAGTGCAAATGCTCCGTTAAGTATTCAGGATGATCTTGGTTTAACAATTGGTGAAGACTCGGATATTTCAATGGTTGTTCAAGGCAATGACACAATATTTAAAAACAACCTACAGAACAGAGACTTTAGATTACAGGTTAACAAGGACGGTTCGGGTATTGTTGATGCTATCAACATTGATACTTCAGCATTACAATTTACAATTTGGCCAAACTTAATTAACAGTAACTTAACTGTTGGTGGTAATGCTGTTGTTACAGGTAATTTAACAGTAAATGGAACAACAACTTATATTGACACACAAAATTTAAGAACAAAAGACAAGAATATTGAGTTAAGTTATGGAGATACACCAACTGATTTATTAGCAAACGGTGGTGGTATTACTCTTAAGGGTGATACAGACCATACAATCAATTGGAGCAACGCAGATGATGCATGGGAAAGTTCAGAGTCAATTAGTATTGCAACAGGAAAAGAGTTTAGAGTAAACGAAGTTAATGTATTAAACGAAACCACATTGGGTTCAACGGTTGTTAATTCAAGTTTAGAAACATTAGGAACACTTAGAGAAATACAAATTGATGACATTTACATCAATGACGGTGTTATTTCAACAAACGTATCAAATGTTGATATTACTTTAGATCCAAACGGCACAGGTGCTGTACGATTAAGCAACAGTCAATTAAAAGATGTTGCTAATCCAACAGATGCTAATGACGGTGCAAACAAATATTACGTTGATTATAAAGTTAATTCAAAAACTTTAGCACTTACAATGAATATTAGTGGCATGATTGATCCTGAAGGAACAGATATTCCTTTATGGTTATCAAAAATTGCTCCTGTGGGTAATTATGAAGTTGGAACAGAAGCAAGAGTATTGTGCGAAACACTATCTTTAGGTGGTGGTGCAACAAGTATTACAGTTAAACGTACCGGACCATACCAAACTAACGATGTTCAGGTTGTTGACGTTAACGTTGACAAGGGCGGAATATTAAATAGTGCTAGTACGGTGCAAGATTTTAGTTTTCCATTTGGTATTACACTATCTGGAAGTTCTATCGGTGTAAACCGTGTAGCAAAATTATTTAGAATTGTAGGAAGCAACTGGACCTACATACAGGATATTTAGGATTAAAAGATGCCATACCAAATAGATAGATTCGATGGAACAACATTAGTAACACTAGCAGACGGCGTAGTTGATATCTCAACTGATTTACAGTTGGTTGGTAGAAACGTTGCCGGCTTTGGTGAAATTCAAAACGAAAACTTTGTACATCTATTAGAAAATTTTGCTAGAGCAGATACTCCGCCAAGCAAAGCATTGGTAGGTCAGTTATGGTTTGATAAAAATGCAAATAAATTAAGACCATCGGTCTTTGACGGTGTTCAATGGCGTCAACTTTCATTGTTAGAATCAACAACAACAGAGCCTCAGAATAGAAAAGAAGGCGATATGTGGTGGGATTCCACAAACAATCAACTTTATGTTTGGACTGCGGACGGAAATCAACACGTTTTAGTTGGTCCTGAAAGCATTAGACCTTTTGCAACGACACGTTGGGTAACAACTAAACTAACAGATACATCAGCAGTTGATCATCCTGTGACAATAGGATACATAAATGGCGTCGCATATGCTGTGATAGCAGACACACAATTTACTATTGATCAAAATGTAACACCGTTGGTAGGATTTACTGATGTTTACAGAGGTATTACACTAGACGGAACATCAGCAACAGGACAAACAGCCACAACAAGATTTTTTGGTACTGCTAAAAATGCTGATAGGCTAGGTGATAGACCTGCAGATGAATACGCACATAGATTTGACAACGAAACTATTACAGGTTATTATCATTTTGCAAATGATGCAGGTATTACAGTTGGTGATAGTCAAGAATTACATCTTAAAATTTACAATACCGATCAACCTGCATTGGTTAACGAAACAGGAACTAATTTAAGTTTAGGTGTTAACTATGTAGGAAGCAGTACAGACAAACGTGTGCTGATATTAAACAATAAAGAATTTATTCCTTATCAAGACAATGAAGTTAACCTAGGTTCGCCAACACTAAAATATAGAAATGTGTACGCTGATGCCATTTATGCAAACATTATTGGTGACATTGTTGGTTCACACGTTGGTGTTTCAACAGGTGACACATTTGGTAATCACGTAGGTAATTCAGCAGGTGCACACACAGGTATTCTAAAAGCATCAGGTGGTGCTACTATTGTTGATAATGATGCAGTAACAGCGGCTCCTAAAATTCCAGCAAGTGCAGGAACAGTGGAAGGTCGTTTTGAAGGTACTGCTAGATTTGTTGATTATGGTGCATACTACAATGCTGACAACACGTTTACAGGAAACAACCTATTCTCAGGAACAAATGAATTTGATGGCACATCAAAATTTGATGGCACCGTACTAACAAATGGTACTTTGCAGTCGGCGGGTAATACACTTATTAAAGAAGGTGTAATTGGAGATGGTGCTATTGGTGCAATTCAATTAGGTGATCTAGTTATTGGAAAACCAAGAATCAATGATGCTGAAATTAACACAACATTGTTTAAGGGTGGTGAACTAAGAGAAGGCACAGCAATTAATGGTGCTAAGGTTGGTGACTCTATTCCTGTACAATGGGTTAAATCACAAATATACTATGACACACAAGGACACTCATTTACAAAAATTTCAAGCGATGTAGCATTTACAAACGCTGACAACACAACTGTAATGACAGCGTTTGCTATTAAAGAATATGTTGACGCTAAAATTGATGACGTTGCAACAGACATTCAGTTCTACATTGATAACAAAGACATGAGTGTTGATGATGTTAAAACCCAACTTACAAGAATTGCTCCTCCGTTGGATTATCCAGAAGGAACAAAAGCAAGAATTTTAGGTGCTCATTATTTTAATAATATTGGCACAGACTATAACGGAAACAAACGATATGTTGTGTTCTACGGTCAAGGCCAGGTACTTAGAGGTATTGGTTACATCGGTGGTAGAGCAACATCTTCAAATGTTACATCAACAGATGTGTTAACAGCAAAAAGCGGATTCACAGGATACCTATTCCAACGTGAAGCAGGTGGTACTCCTGTGCAGGCAACAGATCAAAAGAATAACAGTTCGGACGCTGGTAACATTGTAACACAAATTAACAGCAGAACATTTACAGGATGGATTGAATTTGATAATCCAATTCCACAAGCAGTTGCAAATGCATTTGGTGATCCTGCTATCGTAAATGCAAGAGTGATTGCTGTAGACAATGGTGTTGTAAGAGATTATTCAAGCACACAAAACACAGCAATTTTATACGATAACGTGACAACCTACACAAGAGCAAATGTTGAAGATTACGAAACAACAGCGACCATAGGTGGAGTAAGTGTACACTTTGAAGTGTATGATTACAATGCTATAACTTATAATGTTATTGCTAACTGGGTGTTTAAAAATTATATTTAGGAATGTACGATATAGTTGAAAATTATATAAAGAATGTGGACAATATAATGCAAAAGGTTAAAGAACACGAAGCAAAAGGAAAGTTTACATTCAGGGGTATCGGCGGAAAAGAGTTGCACGGTACTAAGTATGGCGAAAGTCACTTTAGTTCTTTGTTTCAAAGAGACATGGAACAGGATTTAGTTGATACAATTTGGGAAACAGTACCACAGGAAGAAAGAAAATGGTGCTCACAGGTTGTTGTTAACAAATATGCTCCTGGTGATTGGTTGGTAAAACACCAAGACAGTGCCGGAGGATATTGGAAATTTAAGTTGGTATATCTAACACAAGGTAAACCACACTTTAAATACTGGGACAAAGATGGTAATGAACATCTAGTTCAAGAACAGAAAGGTGCAATGTTTAATATGCCTATTGAAACTTGGCATGAAGTAACAAAAATAGAGGATGGTGAAGAACCTAAATACAGTCTTTGCTTGATATGGGAATAAAAAGATGGCTAAAAAACAAATGATTTTAATGTTTAACAAAAGCAACGGGGAGTTGATTGGTAACTTGCCTGAAGGTACTAAAGTTAAAGGTCTTAACGGTAAAGAAGTTATGACCAAGGTTGTTGAATACGATCCTGACACACACTTTTACAATGGTACTTTCCACGATGGTAAGGTTGAGCCGATGGCTGACTATGTTGCTGAAGTTCCTGTTATTGAAGAAGATGTATTGGACAGAAACGTTGCTGGAAATATCGAAGGCGAATATCCGATATATAAGCAACTTAATATTATTATTGAAATGTTAAATCAAAGCAGTGTTCCAAACACAGCAGAATTTACAGCGATGTACAATTACATCAAAGATGAAAGAGAACGCAACAGTGCAAGAAAAGAAGTGTACAAAGACCCTTCTTCTCCGTACATTTATGTAAGCAAGGAAGACCTATTGCTTACAAAGAACAAAAAGTTAGGAAAAGCATAAAGGGTAAATATAGATATGCCATACATTGTAAACACATATAACGGACAGCAAATTGCAATAGTAAATGACGGTACTATTGATCAAACTACCGACATTAAATTAATTGGTAAGAACTATGCTGGATTCGGAGAAATACTTAACGAGAACCTAGTTTATCTTTTAGAAAACTTTGCGGGTTCCGCAGAACCACCTAATGCGATAGCAGGTCAGGTGTGGTACGATTCAGCAAATAAGGTTTTAAAATTCTATGACGGTAATAAGTTTAGAATTGCCGGCGGTGCTGAAACAGGTTCAAATGCTCCATCAGGTTTAGCCAAAGGCGACCTATGGTGGGAAACAGACGGTGAACAATTATATGTTTATAACGGACAAGATTTTATTCTAGTTGGTCCTGTTGCAACAGGCGGTGAAGGTGTATCGCAATTAACAGCAGTCACAATCAAAGACACACTTGCTAATGATAGAACAGTATTAAAAGTTACAATACAAGACCAAGTTGTTTCTTTAATAGCCAAAGACGAATTTACAATTGACAACTCCAAAAATCCAATTACAGGATTTAGTGTTGTTAAAAAAGGTTTTAATCTTGCTAGTAACGCTACTTTCCCAGGTATTAGATATTGGGGTATTGCAGAAGATACGGATAAACTAGGAGGTATTCCTGCAGATCAATATATTTTAAATGCAGGATCACAGTCATTCAGCGACATAGTTAGATTTAATAACGACAATGGTATATTCATTGGTGCTGGTCAGGATTTACATTTACACATTACAAATGGTGACGATGTTAATATTACAAACGAAGTCGGTAACGTAATCAAAGTTAATGTAAACTCAGGTGCAGGTGCACAAGAGATTGCACGATTTGAAGATGCAACTTTTGTTCCTGTTGCTAACAACACAGGATCGATTGGTACGTTAGCAAAAAAATGGCAAAACATTTTTGCATATGATATTATTTTAGATCAAAACGGAGAATTGGAAGGTAACACTAGAGGCCTTCATACAGGTAATGTTGTTGGTAACGTAACAGGAGATGTTGCAGGTAATATCACAGCAACAGCAGGAACAAGCACACTTAACAACTTAACAATCACAGGAACCATCACAGGTTCATTGGTTGGTACATCAACTACTGCTGAATTGGTTGAGTTGGATGGTGGTTCAGGAGTTCCTGCGGTAACAACAGCAACAGCAAATACCATTGCTGGTAGAGATTCAAACGGTGACATTACTGCTAACCTATTCAATGGTACAGCAACCAATTCACAAGCATTAGATGGTTCGGTTGCTGATACAACGCAAACGCCATTAACAATCGCAAAACGTGATACCAACGGAGACGTAATTGCTCGTAAATTTGTTGGTACTGCAACAGCCGCTCAATTTGCTGACTTGGCAGAGGTATACACTTCTGATGAACAGTATGAGCCAGGAACGGTTGTTATACTAGGTGGCGAAAAAGAAGTAACTCAATCTGTATCACATTTTGATCACAAAGTTGTTGGAGTTGTTTCAACAAATCCAGCATACTTAATGAACAGCCTTTCGGAAGGTGTTCCGGTAGCACTAAAAGGTCGTGTACCTTGCAAGGTAGAAGGTGCTGTACGCAAAGGTGACATTTTGGTTACAGGACATCAACCAGGTGTTGCGGTAGCACTTACAGAAGATAGTGCAATTCCAAATTCACTTTATGTAATTGGAAAAAGTTTGGAAAACAACGAAAACCCTGCTGTTAAACTAGTTGAGATCCTCGTTTAAAAGGCGTCTTAAACGCATTTTAAGCGTCATACAGCGGTCTTATTCTTAATTGCTAGTACTTGATGTACCTTGTTTAACAACGCCTACTTTAGACGCTTGTAAGAAGTCTATTCCGTCCGAATTGCGATAGGATTCACCGTAATAAACCGTTTTAATTCCACTTTGGTAAATCAATTTGGCACACTCTATGCAAGGAGAATGTGTGATAAAAAGAATTGATCCTTCTCCGCTTTCAGGACTTCTTGCCAATTTGGCAATAGCATTAGATTCGGCATGAAGAACTTCTGGTTTTGTTACTAGGGTAGGATTACCCACATCATCGATGTGTGTGCAAGTTTCGCATTCGTTATCCCAACCAGCAGGAGTACCATTATATCCGTAGGCAATAATACGATCGTCTTTAACAATCACAGCACCTACTTTTAATCTTTTAGCATATGACAGTTGTGCAAAACGTTTTGCAACATCCATATATGCGTGTATGAATCGATCTTTCATTTTAGAAGGTCTTTATCATGGGAAAGATTTCGGCAATAACTTTAGCACAAGCATGAGCAATATCCATATGTTCTTTTTGTGTACCGTTACCGCCACGAAGTTGAATATAATGCACCCAACTACGCAATGTACCATTCATGTATAATCTTGTTTTGGTTAAGCCTTCCGGTAGTACTTTACGTGCCTGTTCTTTAGCAATACCACGTCGAAGTGCTTCGTCATAGGTTTCTTTTGCTCTTGTGGCAATAAATTTTTGTTCTGCGTCCCACCAAGCCTGTAAACTAGCATCATTTACTTCAATTGAATTTTGTCTGTTCTTGGTGTCTTGTAATCTTGCTTCGCTGTATTCGAACAGTTCTCCTTGATCTTCAGGATTGGCATAACGCTGTGAAAACTCTTGGAAACTAAAACTACGATGACGCACAATTTGATGTGCAATATCACGTGTGGTGTTAATTTCTAAACAAGCACTAACCATTTCTAGTGGAGACCAGTGTCCCCATTTAATCAAATAGCCGATTAGTTTTTCTGCTGTTTCTTTATTGTATTGGTTCGCTGGATTTGATACTCTAGCACAAAAGGCAATAAGATCCTGTGCATTTTCTAAACCTTCTTTAAGAAAGTCACCGGTTGGTTGTGAGTATGAAACTAATTTAACTGTCGTCATTTTTCTTCTTTCCTTTTTTGCCTTCTCGCTTAATTTTAAAATTTACTTTTTTAGTAAATGAATTCGTTGCTTTGGTAACGTTTCTTTGTATAGCACTTATGTCAATTGTAAAATCAATGTTGGCTATTTCATTGCTACGTGCTCGCATCATTTCGTTTATCTTATTTGTAACATACTGAACAGAACCGTGTGCTAATAGACTTTTAACATCTATTATTTGTTTGTTACCGTTTTTTAAATTGAGTTGTAGTTTGACTAGATATGGAATTGGGAGGCTGTTTATGTTTATTGAATTTAAAACATCCTCCCAATCTTGATTAATGTTTACTTGATTGTCCTTTTCCATATAGGGCAACCATAGTTATTACGCAGATACTTTAGATGCTGTCTTTTTCGCTGTTGCAGGCGGGTCTAACTCGTCTGCTCTACGTCTAAGATCAACCATTTCTTGATAAAGTGCATCTGCTCTTTTTCTGTAATTACTAGCAATGGTTTTTTTACTTCCGGCTTCTTTTTCGTCATCGGAAGGACCTTTTTCTTTAATTGCTAGGTCTTCTAACGCCACTCCTTTTTGCTGTGCAATTTGTAAGTTTAAGTCATCTAACTTAATATACGAATCACGGCTAGGTGTTGGTGTCATTGTAATTTCAGCGGTAGGAACTTTTTGTAAGTTACCTGTTCTGTGCAACGTTGCTAACATTGCTGTACCGTCGGAGAATTTTCTCACAGAAAGAACAGTAGCCAATTCAAATGCGTCTTGTCCTGCAGGTGAATCTACAACAGAAAACAGTTCATCATGATAAGAACCTGATAGTCTTGCTGTATGAATTACTAATGCAGAATAAGGATCGCCTGGAAGTGTCCTATAAGCAATTACAACTTTTGATCCATTGTGATTACCTACGTGTTTAATTGCGGCCATATTGTTCTCCTTATACAGTTGGTACACCCGCTACCGCACTAGCCACAGGATCTGTAGTTGGTGCTTTTGGTGCTGGTTGACCTTCTGCTTGTTGTTGTTCTGGTGCAGGTTTTACTGCGTCTAAAAATTGAATCAGTCTGTTGTATGTGTTACCAACAACTGCCATTTCTGCCGCCTTAAATGCACCTCTAGTTTGAGCAACCTCAATGATTGTTCTCAACGCCTGCAGATCACTTACTGTTAGATCTGGAGCCGTTGGCATCGCAGGATTTGCAGGATGATTTTTATCAACCGCTTGGGCCTGTTGAGTTGCTTGTTTGTTTTCTTCAGTCATATCGATATAACTCCTTGTATATTTAATTATAACAGTTTAACGTCCTGCCCATACAAAACTGGACAGCCTAAACTGAACATAGTTGATTCTGATTCTTCTTCAAAGCCAAAACAGTGAACAGTTTCCAATTTGTTGTCGACAAGTTCCAAATTTTCCACCGAACAGAATCTCCCACTCAAATTATTATATATCCAACGTTCACAAGAGTCAACCGAATTACCGGATGACCAACCGGAAAATATAACTTTAATTTTACCAAAATGTTCTGGACAATAATCCATTAGTCTTGCACCCAAAACATTAAGTGGGTTTGGTTCGTCGTGCAACAATCTCATGAAGCAACCTTTTCGTCGTAGTAGGTTGTAATACCGTGCGGTGCTTCAATTGTGGTATCCGAATGGATAACCCAAACTGTATCACAATAGTTTTCATCACCCCAGTTATATGAATAACCGTCAGTGAACACGATAAACTTTTTAGGTTGAATATCGTTGTCTTTCATATACTTCCAATTTGCATCAAAGTCAGTACCACCACCGCCTTGAAGTTCATACTCTTCGATGCTTTCGCTTGAGTCTGCTGAATAATCTTGTTCGTTGTAAACTTCGGTATCAAAGCACCAAATTTTGATCTTGTAATCGTCATACTGATCACAGATACCTTTAACCTCACTTAGAAAATCACGTGCCTGCGTTTCTCCAATTGATCCTGACATATCAAGTGCAATAGCAATGTCAATAGTTTGATCAAAGTCCATACCAGGAAGTACTGCACCAGTGTGCCAAGCCTTACGTGAAGGACGCATAAATGTATAGTTGCTCTTCATCACAGATTGAATCTGTTGATTAAGAATTTCACGCCAGTTCATTCTAGGATTAATAAGTTCCTTAATAATACGTGCAACACCTGCAGGAACATTACCAATACCAGCCGACTGTGCCGCTGATACCATTGCTTCTTTCATTTCATCACGAATCTTTTTAAGTTCGTCTTTTGTGTACTTAGGCTGTCCGCTAGAACCGGTTTTGTTTTTCTTAGTTTCACCGTTAGGTCCTTGACCTTTGCCTTTTTCCCAGTCAATGTGTTCGTCTAGCAATTTACCTAATTGCTCCAACATTTCGCTATCGTATTTTTTAAAGATATCGTCATACACAGCCTCAGATGCCCAACCATAGTATTTTGGATCGTGGAAGGGTTTAACCTGTGTAATTACATCACCAATTTTGTGTCGAATTAAATCACCATTAACGCAATAGTCCGCCGCGATGTTATAAATTTGTGGGTCACGATCATCTCGACGTGTAAAGTGATCATATACGCAATGCAGTATTTCGTGACCAAATAAAAACTCTGTTTGCTTTTGTGTAAGTTCGTTGATAAAGTTTTCGTTGTAAAAGAAATGACGTCCGTCGGTAGCCGCGGTCGAACACCAATCAGTGGCATCTACAATCTTAAGACGTGTAGCCAAGTTACCAAAGAAAGGTTGACGAATAAGCAGAGCAATACGAGCAGTTGTAAGTTGTTCGCGAATTTTGTTCGAGTCGATGTTAGGGTTTTTCTCGTAGATTTTACCCTCGATCATGCTCTGTTCTACTGCGGTTGTATTTTTTGACATATGTAACTCCTATCTAACTATAATAATAGTATAGCATCGTGTGCGATTTTGTCAACCAAAAAAATTAAAATTTGGATAGGTAATCCAATTGCATCTGCTCTTTTGCTTGTCTATAAGAGTAAATTTCGTTCAATTTATCAAATTGGACATCAGCAGGAGTAAACACAAATTGGACAGCATTGGGTGGCATTTTGGAAGTTTTAAGACCGTCACCGGCATCCACAACATATTGTTTGAGTGTTTGTTTATCCACAACCGCGGCACTGCGACTATCGCAGATTAGAAGAAAGTCTGCATAGTTTTCTGGAAGTTCCCTACCAGCACTGGATCCTCGGCTGTTCATTAGTTGCAGGTCCGCAATATGTTTTTTGAGTTTACCTTTTTGTGTGAACAATGCACCGTCAGTAAACTTCATTTCAACCGTTGGACCGTTTGTAATTTCATGATCTACACCTTCGCGGTTAACATAACGCATAGCACCGTTAGAAAATACTTCCAAAGAACGTTCAAATAAATCGCTTTTATCAAAACGAAGTTTGCGTTCATTTAGTTCATTACCAATGGCATCGACCAGTTTGCAATAGCGTGTCCAGTCAACGTTGAGTTTTAACCAATCTACGAGTTGTTCAGTTTGCAACTTAATTCTCCTTTTAATTGCAACTGTAATTATTGTAAAACGAAGTTAGGATTGTGTCAAGTGGTTTTGGACAATTAAGTCCAAATGTTATTTTTGTCTTTGAGGTATGCTTGTACCTGACGTTCTTTTTGTTTAATATCCGCTAACCATTTATCTTCGTGTGCATTTAACTCTTCTGATTTTGTCATCAAGGTTAAAAATGTACTAGCCTTCATACCAATTTTTAATAAAGTGTCTATCAATTTAGCATCACTGAAGTTATCCCAAGCGGTCTGAACAAATTGTTTAGCACGATTATCTGGTGTTGCTTCTACCGCGGCCTTTGCTATTAACTTTTTAATGCTTGGTTTTTTATTGGCCCAATCAATAGCAGTTTTTATAGCATCTTTTGTTAAGCGATTTATATCAGACTGTTGATCAGTAGTAATTTCATATAATCTCATGATAATGTATTTATTTCTTCAAGCAGTTTAATATGATCATATACTATGCGTTCTGGCAATGGTAATACAATAGTTTCTCGATGTTCTACCCTATTAATATCTCTAAAGATTAGATAGCAGTTTTGTTGTCGTCCTGTACCACTAGAATTCCTAGCAACAATTTTTTTATTATTTTTAAATCCTATAACACTTTGACGTCCTTTATATTTGCTGTTAGGACCGTGTAGATTTTCTTGCCAATTTAATTCACTTGCGGTTGGATGTATATGTTCTTCTATAAACATATCAACAATATATTTTTTTTGTGTTCGATCAACACCGTGACGCACAATAACGTCAATGGTATTTGTAGTATCAAATTTATCAAAACTTTCCTGTTCAAATGCTTTAAAATTATCTATGGTTGCTTTACCAATAACAGCAGGATCCTCTGTCATATCATTAAGATGTGGTAATCCAACTCTTCGTTGCACTAACTCTAATACAGGACTAAAATATTCTGGGTGACTTATGAAGTCTCTGCTAGGCCTGTTCTTTCTTATTTGCGGATGAAAATTAAGTGTTTTAATATTGAGGTTGCTGGTACCATATACACCGTCAGCAAGATATTTGTCACCTGGAATATGCATTGCATCTAAACTGTCACAAACAATTAATTCCCAGTTTTCTGAACTGAGGTTGTTTGTTTTTAACGCATAAAAAAC
>Ga0196905_1000838_pt1 | contig 12182 bp, 18 predicted proteins | sample CB_VirMetaG_3_FD_169098 | JGI IMG/M metagenome (GOLD analysis project Ga0196905, IMG submission 169098) | Freshwater to marine saline gradient viral communities from Chesapeake Bay - CB_1508_1S Viral MetaG (v3) (version 3) | ecosystem: Environmental > Aquatic > Marine > Coastal | place: USA... | reverse complement strand
ATTGGTTACAGGCTGCTATTTATTGTAAACTTGTATTTGAAAATCTAGATGATAATCAAAAAGATTATAATTTTATTTATAAATTTGCAGTGATTGATAATTATAAGCAGGTATATGTTTTTGATGTATCATCTGAAAGTTTATCTGCGTGGGCTGAAGGTTTAGAAAGAACATTAGAAGTTGCGGAATATCATTATACAAACAGAAATTATACATTGCCTTATGAATTTTTAGTAGATAAAGTAGTACTATGATATGAATAGTGTTTATACACAATATTTTCAAAAAAGCAAAGTGTTTCTTTACCCATTGCTTAAATTAAAAAAGGGTATAGCCTATGTTCCTATTGAAACATATATATGTTGGGACGGTGTATATTCTGAAAAAGATTTAAAATTTTTATGCATTTATCACACAGAAAGAGATGATAAGTTTAAAAAGTTTGAAACTGAATATTTACTAAATAATAAAATGTTAGAAAACATTATTGAACTATCTGAAGATAAACATCTTTATATATTCAATTTTGATCATTACAAATATGACTATAAACATTTTGTAAATGGTAAGTATTCTAAGTTTTCAACCAGTACAAAAAATGCAATCATTAATTTTTTTGGAAGCGTTGGGAATATAGCACAGTATATTAGTTCATTTTTGGACCCAGAACCCCATCATGAAGAATATGCAAATGCATTAGAAGTTTCAATAGAATCCATCCAGGATGTATATGAAGTATGCAGCATACCGGATATTAAAAAAGAAACATTATACACAAAGTTTATTCCTGAAATAAAATTATTTCAAAATAAATATATATCTTTGAATCAATATAATACAAAAATTAATTTATGAGTATAGGAAAAAATATGATGTTAATTTCATCACCGTTTAGAAACATGCCATCATTCTCACTTATTCCTGTGAGTAATGAAGCACCATATGTAGAAGCTATGTTTGACCCTTCGTCAGGCATTTTAGCAGTTATCAGTAAAATATCAAAACAGTCTTTTCACATGATGCCAAAGTTAGATGAAAACGGACAGCCTCAAAGACTTAAAGTTCCTAATAAGGAAACAGGTAAAACCATTAAAGAAGTTAGAGTATCCACGGAAACTTTCAGTGAGTTTTACTTAACTAATAAAGATGAGATTAAAGACTTTCTCAATATATTTGCAATCAACGCAGACACTTTTGACTTTAATGCATTTATGAGTGTAGATGTAGATAAAGTTGAGACTCCAAAAATTATTATGCCTGGTCAGTAGATTTTTATTTAATTTTTTAAATCTAAATGGAAGGGATATGCTCAATGTGTATCCCTTTTATTTTCATACTAATAATTATGAAGCATTGGATAATGGACTATGAGACTCTTGCAGATTGCTTTACTGGCGTATTTGAAGATTATAAAACTAATGAAACAAAAATCTTTGTAATAGGTAAATTAAGAAATGATCTTAAAGAGTTCTTAGAATTTCTAAATGAAAACATAAAACAAAATGAGTGGCATATATCTTATAATGGATTAGCATTTGATGCTCAGATAACTCACTATATTTTAGATAACTCAAACATGTGGGTTAATCTAGATGGTGCAGCTACTGCCGGTATAATTTATAAGTATGCACATAACTGTATTATGAAGTCTAGAAATAATCAGTTTCAAGATTATCCATTGTGGAAGATGAAAATAGGCCAAGTAGATTTATTTAAATTACACCACTGGGATAACGCTGCTAAACTTTCTAGTTTAAAATGGATTCAATACAGCATGGATTGGGAGAATATTTTAGAAATGCCCATACACCATAATACAAAAATTGAAACACAATCTCAATTAGATACCGTGTTAGAGTATTGTATTAATGATGTAAGGTCAACAAAAGAAATATTCAATAGATCTAAATCACAGATTAAGTTAAGACAGGAACTTACTAAAAAGTATGATATAAATTTATTCTCATCATCTGAACCTAAAATAAGCAAAGAACTATTTGCATATTACTTGTCTCAAAAACTAAATATTGAGAAGAGAAATATCAAGAGTATGCGGACTTATAGAGATGTGATAAGAGTAAAAGATATTATACTACCTTATATAAGTTTTAAATCTGAAACCTTTAAAAGTTTATTAAACAGATTTAAATCTTTAGAACTTAATCCTGATAGCCTGAAAGGTAGTTTTAAATATACTGTAAACTATCAAAACATTGAAACACATTTTGGTTTAGGTGGTGTGCACGGTGCTATATCAAGTGGTATATATAAATCTGATGATGACTATGTAATTATGTCTTCAGATGTTACAAGCTTTTATCCTAATCTTGTTATCAAGAATTCATGGTCTCCAGGACACTTTCCAAGTAAAGAGTTTTGTGATCAGTATGAATGGTTCTTTAATGAAAGAAAGAAGATACCAAAAAGTAATCCAATGAATTATGTATACAAGATTATTTTGAATTCAACATTTGGTTTGAGCAATGATGCTAATAGTTTTTTCTATGATCCTAAACTCTGTATGCAAATTACTGTTAACGGTCAGTTAAGTTTAATGATGTTATATGAAATGATAATGGAAGAGATTCCAGATTCTACAGCATTAATGCATAACACGGATGGTATTGAAATTAAGATACCAAAAAACATGGTAGATAAGTATATGGAAATCTGTGAGAAATGGGAAAAAATTACTAACTTAAATTTAGAGCATGATAAATATGAAAAACTTATAATTGGTGACGTCAATAATTATATTGCTGTTAATTTTCTTAAAAAAGTTGATCTCACAACATGGAGAGAAATTAAAAAAGATAATCCGCACTATATTTTCAAAGTGAAGGACGGGGAATTCCTATATGCACCTATTAAGATTAAAGGTAGATTCAATTTTCATAATCTAGAACTACATAAAAACAAATCAAAGTTGATAATTAAAAAAGCCATATTCTATTATTTTGTGCACAACATATTACCAGAAAAATATTTAGAAGAAAACAAGAATATTTTAGATTACTGCATTGGTAGTAAATCAAAAGGTGGTTGGACACAGGTGGCAAGAAGTATTAAAGATGGTGATTTAATTGAAGAAGAGCTACAAAAGATTAATAGATATTATATCAGCACTTCTGGCGTTAAGATTATCAAGATGAATAACAATGATGATAGAGAAATACAATTGGAATCAGGTAAATGGTTACAAAAAATATATAATAAAATAGAAATAAAACCAAAGTGGGAAGATTACAATATAGATAAGTCATATTATATGCAAGCTATTGAATCTGAGATTAACAATATTTTGAACATTAATAAGAACCAATTAAAATTATTTTAAATGGCAAAGAAAAATACTGAGAAGGATCCACCAAAAGGTAGTATAAAATTTTCTATTACTCTATCTGAAGAGCAGAAAAATGCAAAGGCTGAAATATTAAATCATCCTTTCAACTTTATATTGGGCAATGCTGGTAGTGGTAAAACACTACTAGCTGTCCAAATTGCATTAGATATGTTTTTTAAAAGGAAATGTAATAAGATTATTATTACACGTCCCACTGTAGCAACAGAAGATAATGGTTTCTTACCTGGAAATGAAAGAGATAAAATGGAACCATGGTTAGTTCCTATTAGATCTAACATGAGGAAGGTATATAACAAGCCACCTATTCTAGAAAAGATGGAGGAGGATGAGAATATAGAGCTGGTTAGTTTATCTCACTTTAGAGGCCGTACTTTTGATGATGCTATAGTTATCATAGATGAGTTTCAAAACTTAACTAGATCACAATTTGCTATGGCACTGGGAAGACTGGGTAAGAATTCTATAATGATATTATGCGGAGACAATCAGCAAATAGATTTAAAGGATAAAAACTATTCAGCTATTCATGAGGTTGCAAAGATTACAAACTCACAGTATGTATATAAAACTGTATTAAAAGATAATCATAGACATGAAGCAATCTTTGAAGTATTACAACTATTAAATAATAATTAATATGGATTATTTTGAATTAGAGCATGCCGTTGAAGAATGGGCAAAAAACAAAGGTATTTTAGATAAAGCCACACCAATGGCTCAAGCCCTTAAAACTTTAGAAGAGACAACAGAACTCTGTACAGCAATTAATGCCAATGATAGAACTGAAATCATTGATGCTATGGGTGATATTATGGTCACCTTGATTATTCAAGCTAAAATGCAAGACATAACATTGGAAGAATGTCTTGAATCTGCTTATAATGTTATAAGTAAAAGAACCGGTAAAATAGTTAATGGTCAATTTGTAAAAGACAATTAAATTAATTATATTTACATAAACTAAAATAGTTTAAATATGGGTTATAAAAAACCAACAGAAACCACAAAGCAGTATTTAACCGCTGCCCCTTTACCAAATCATGGTAAAAGTTATACAGTTATACCTCATCAGAAGGTAATAAACAAAACTCTAGATTTACTAGAACAAGCTAACTTTGAAGTAACTAGAGAATTATATAGAGCAAATATGGATGCAAGAGTTGCTCAAGGTATATACCATATCAAACCTAGATATACCACGGATGAGCAAATTAGAAATGAAGATGAATTAGGGATGATGTTTGCTTGGACTAACTCTTATGATAAGTCTGTAAGATTTCAATGTGCAATTGGTGGCTATGTTATGGTATGCCATAATGGTATGGTGTGTGGAGATATGATGACATTTGCTAGAAAGCACACAGGTACTGCTGATTCAGAGATTGAATCTCAAATAGCTAATCAGATTAAAAATGCTGAAGTATACTTTAAAAAGATTTTGGATACCAGAGATAATTTGAGAAGCTTACCTCTAACTAAGAAAGAGCAATCAGAAATGTTAGGACGTTTGTTCTTTGATGAAAATGTATTAGAGATTAGTCAATTAACTTGCATTAAAAATGAGATGGAAGAACCATCATATGATTACAATTGTGATCAAGAAAATGCATGGGCTTTCTATAATCACGTTACACATGCACTAAAGAAAGCTCACCCAAGAAATTGGTTAAGTGATTCACAAAAATTTCATGAATTTATAACAGCAGATCTGTTAGGAAGTATGGGAATTAAGAAAGGTGATGACTTTGATTTAGATAAGTTTGAAATATCTATGGATAATAATGAAATAGATATTGAAATTGAAGATGGAACTATAGAAATAATAGATGGTCCAGCATCACCAGGTATTGAGTATAACTTAATTCATTTAGGTAAATAATGGGATCAATACTATTATTAGCAATAGGTATAGGTATTATATATATCTTATATAATAGGACTAAGAATTACTAAAAAAGCATTTGAGTTAAACAATAAAGTAAATGTGAACATCCGGGTTTATGCTTTCCCGGATGTTTAATTTTAAATTACTTTTTGTAGCTTGTCCAACCACCCATCTTATACATGGGTTTTTTAATCTCTTTACCTTTTTTACCACGCATAGTATCAACTAGTGGATCAGACATGTCCATAGATGCACCACCCATTTGCATTTTAACAAGTAGTTTTTCACCACCCCTAGACATCATAGGTGCAGATTTTCTTGTAACTGATTTATTAGGATTTTTACCACTTACCACTTGTTGTACATTACTAGAAGAGGTTCCAAGAGTATTAGAACCTTTTTGGTTGCTATACTTATTTGATTTCTTATTAAAATTTTCCTCAGAAATTTTCGTATACCCTTTTACACTACCATCCTTGTTAAGATTAAGTTTAGTATATGTTTGATCTGCGGATGTTGAACCACCCATTTGCTTATACCCCATTTTATTGCGTACAGCTTTAGGTAGTTTACCTAAACCTTTATTGCCAGCTGGAACAGATTTATATGCTCCACCTTTTCCGTATTTTTTCATTTTACTTTTCATGATTCTATATTTAATTCTAATGTTACAATAAATAAATAAACTATAATGGTATCATATCTAAATGTTTCATCTGCCCTAATAAACTCTGTACCTAATAAGAATCTATCATGTGGCCAGTGAAATATAATATTTAAATACCAATCTCTCATTTTCCTTGACCTCTATATTTTTTTACATAGTTTTTACTAGTCTTGGTAGATGAGTTTTTCTTTTTTGAATGAACACCTGGTCTTTTATTTTTAGGTTTCTGTTCAAAATTTGTTGATTTTAATCTCATGTTATTTGGTTTTAAAAATTCCTAATGTTATTCCTTCTAAGAGTGAGTTTTTTGCCCATAGAAATATCCACCCTAATAATGAAATAGGTATTATAGTTGACCAAACTGCAAAGTCTTCTTCAAAGAATACGTTCATAACAACCATTGATAGTGATCCTAATAAAAATAAGAATCCTATAAACGTTGTTATACCTTCTCTTAATCTATTTTGCAGTTCTTCTCTCATTTCTTTTTCATTTTACCTAGAGTAATTGCTAAACGAGCTCTCTGTGCAGTTTTGCCGGAGCCTTTAGCTTTTTCTTTAAGCCATGTTTTTTTAATAGTACCATCAGCTTTTAAAGCACCCGCTCTTTTAGCAGTAGCTTTTAAAGCTCCAGGTTTTTTTATAGCCCCTTTGATCCAGTTTTTACTTTTTCTTGGCACGAGGTTTTCTCTTTTTAGGTTTAACTTCTTTACCAGCTGCTGCATCAAGAACATCCTTTAATTCACTCTTAACTTTTTTAGCAGCTTTTACAACGTCTTTAGATTCTTTTTTTACATCTTCTATACGTTTGTCTACTTCAGTTATAATCTCTTTGGCTTTCTCATCTATTGTTGTTTTAGATAAAAGATTTTGCCATACTTCTTTAATTAATTCTAACATAATTTTTTATTTGATTTTAAAATACAGCCAAATTTAATAAATATTAAAGTTTTGGCTGGTTATATTATAAGTTTTTTAATCTATCATTTTCTTTTTCTAAAAATTGAATTTTGACTCTTAGCTTACTAACCTCATTAGATAACTCTAAGATTTGCTGACGCATTATATCTTTTTCTACAGAACTTTCTGCTAAAAGATTTTCTAGTTTTCTTACTCTTTCTCTAAGATCATCTCTATATAAGTTTTGTTCTTTGTTTTTCATGGCCTCTTTTTCAGCAGATAATTTCATTTTCTTTTCATAGAAAGCCCAAGCACCAGCAGAAAACAATACTGTAATTAAGGTTACAACAATTGTTGAAACATTATCTAAGTCTTTCATCTTCAATCTTTTTTCTACATTTTTTTATATAATACCTGTTGGTTATTGTCTTTAAGTTTAATAAGGCATTCAATGAAATTAAAAACCAGATCCAATGTGTAGGTTTTATGTAATCACCTTTACTAAAAAATAAAAGTAACGCAATAACAGAAAAGAAATATATTGCATAAGACAATGTTTTTCTAATTCTAAGTGTTAAATTTACAACTGCATATATAGAGCAAAATCCCAAGATAATACTTAAGAAAATAATAGGATTAAATCCATGTTCCAAAGTATATATAATTGGGAATATAAATAGCCATATGAAACCTTGCACAATTTCTGCAGGCTCTGAGTCATAATATGTTAAAATATCTAATAGTTTGTTCACGGTATTATACTTGTACCCTTACTATTATAAAATACAAAGAATTTTTAAATTAAAAAACTGTTTATGGATAAAATAAATAAAGATACATTTTCAACTAAGTTCAGTATTGAATTTCTACCTACAGAAATGCTTGTTGGAATTAGGGTTATTAATTGTAAAGTGTTATGTGATGATGAAAAATATAGACCAGTTCTAGGTGTAGAGCTAGGTTTTATTTTCTTTAAATTAACATTTGCAAAAATGAAGTGGGAAAGTTGAATCTTTCTTTTTAAGTTTGCCTAAATTTTGGTAAATTATATTATATGGTTAAGCTGCATTTTATGCGGCTTATTTTTTCTAATTAAATAAAATAATAAACATGAACGGAAACATTTTTGAACCGAGAACCAATATATTGCCTTATGAGTATCCAGAATTATTAGCTTATAAAGATGCTATCCGTCATTCTTATTGGATTGATACTGAGTACAATTTCACTACAGACATTGATGACTTTAGAGTTAAAGTAACAGATAGTGAGAGAGAAGTAATTAAAAAGACTATGTTAGCAATTGCTCAAATAGAAGTTAATGTAAAAACATTTTGGGCTGACATGTACAAAAGAATGCCAATCACTGAAATTGGTGATGTAGGAATGACCTTTGCAGAGTCTGAAGTTAGACACAAAGATGCCTATGCTAGATTACTTAGAATATTAGGTTTAGAAGAAGAGTTCAAAACTGTTATTGATATTCCTGCTATTGGTAACCGTATTAAATATTTAAAGAAGTATTTAGATGGGACCCGTAGCAAAGACAATAAAATGTATACCAAGAGTGTGCTTTTATTTTCTTTATTTATTGAACATGTTAGTTTATTTAGTCAGTTTCTTATTATGATGTCTTTCAACAAAGAGAAGAATCTCTTCAAAGGTATATCTAATGTTGTAGAGGCTACCAGTAAAGAAGAAGATATTCACGGAAACTTTGGCGTTGAAATAATAAATATTATTAAAGCAGAGAACCCTGAGTGGTTTGATGAGGAGTTTGAGTATTTAATTTATTCAGCGTGTAAGAAAGCTTACAAAGCAGAGTGTGGAATATTAGATTGGATCTTTGAAAGTGGTGAGCTTAAGTTTTTAACTAAAGAAACAATCCAGCAATTCATCATGAACCGTTTTAATAATTCTTTAAAGAAGATTGGAATGGATCCTATATTTGATGTTGATTATGACCTATTAGAATCAACTAAATGGTTTGATGTAGAAATCACTGCAACCAAAGAAGGAGACTTCTTTTACAAAAAACAAATTGACTATAATAAAAAATCTAAAAGTATAACTGCAAATGACTTATTCTAACATGAAGTATCCAAAATATTATTGGCTTAATGAAGAAAGCCGAAAGTTCCTCTCAAGAGGTTATATTAATGAAACACCTGAGCAACGTATAAAAGACATATCCATAGCTGCAGAAAAGTATTTAAACATAAAAGGCTTTGCTGAAAAGTTTGAAGAGTATATGTCCAGGGGATATTATTCTTTATCTACTCCGGTGTGGATAAACTTTGGTAAACAAAAAGGTTTACCTATCAGTTGTTATGGATCTAATATAGATGATAACTTAGATAGCATTCTTAATGCTGCTAGAGAGATTGGTATGATGTCTAAATACGGTGGTGGTACTAGTGTTTATCTAGGTAATGTAAGACCCCGTGGATCAGTTATATCTACGGGTGGTAGTGCAGATGGTCCAGTACATTATGCTAGAATGTATGACACTGTAATTGATGTGTGTAAACAATCTGAAGCAAGACGTGGAGCTTGTGCAGCTTACCTTCCTGTAGAACATTCCGATATTCTTGAGTTTTTAGATATTGGTACAGAAGGTAACTTAATACAAAATCTTCAATACGGTGTAACTGTAACTGACAAATGGTTGAGTGAAATGATTGCGGGTGATGAATATAAACGTAAAGTATGGGCTAAGATAATCCAAAGACGTAATGAGTTTGGATTCCCTTATGTTATGTTCAAAGACAATAGCAATAATAATTCACCTTACCAAGAGTTAGGTATGGATATTACAGCATCTAATTTATGCTCCGAGATCCAACTACCAACAGACAGTTATAATTCCTTTGTTTGTTGTTTGGGTTCTATTAACCTACTACACTGGGATGAGATTAAAGAAACAGATGCTATTGAAACATACACCTTGTTCTTGAATGCCGTGATGGATGAATTTATTGTAAAGTCTAAAGTAATGCCAGGAATGAAGAGAGCTTACAACTTTGCAAAAGATCACAGAGCAATTGGTCTTGGTGTTTTAGGTTATCATTCTCTACTCCAATCAAAGTTAGTTGAGTTTGATTCCCTCCAGGCTAAAGCTTTAAATCATGATATTTTTAAAACATTAAAAGAAAGATCTGAAGCTGCATCTAAAGAGTTAGCACAAACCTCTGATATTCAATGCATTAGAGAAGGTTATGCAAATACAACTTTAATTGCAATTGCTCCAACCAAATCCAGTTCATTTATTTTAGGTCAGGTGAGCATGGGTATAGAACCAATTAAATCAAATTACTTCATTAAGGATTTAGCTAAGTCTAAAACTATCTACAAGAATCCTTTCTTAGAATGTGAGCTTGAGAAATATGGTTTAAACACCCCGGAAATTTGGGATGACATTCTTAAGAAAGATGGTTCTGTCCAGCATTTAGACTTTCCCACAAAAGGAGTGTTTAAATCTTTTATTGAAATATCACCAAAAGAGATTATCATCCAAGCAGCGCAAAGACAAAAGTTTATAGATCAATCACAGTCATTAAACTTAATGATTCACCCTAGCGTCCCGGCTAAAGATATAAATCAATTATATCTATATGCCTGGAAAGAAGGGATTAAAACATTGTACTATCAATTTAGTCAGAGTTCTGCACAAGCATTCTCAAGAAATATTCTTGAATGTGCAAGTTGTGAAGGTTAAATCACCATTGTAAAAACTTCGGGGAATAATGCACACCCACCCCTATATAAGGCATTATTCTCCCCGAATAACCCACCCCAATTTGCAGTCCCAAACCAAATTGCTTTCGCTGGCTGTATGCTAATTTCTTAAGCTCTTTGTCATTCTGAATTAATATACCTTGTGCATCATTAAATGTCACCCCAGGATAATCTGTTTTTAAATGCACATAAACCTCCTTGGATTTCCTATCCTTAGATATGCTTGCCTCTAACCAGATGTTCTGGCTTAAATTAAGTTTAGTCTCTCCCACACGTATTGTATCCTTACTCCAAACCGGCATAGTAAAACTAACTATCCTACTACTCTTGTTAAACTCAGACGTGTCAACGTATGCTATTCTTTGTAAGAGTGTGCTATCAACCATCGTAATACTATCCACCACTGGTACAAATATCAAACTATCCCTGATCTCTGTTATATAGCTTATGATTGTCACAGGGGGTTTGTTCCTTTCGTATTCTATGCTATCACTTAGTTCGTCTAACTTCAAGGTTAGTCCTCGTATCACTCCTATACTATTTCCCCATTTGTCCTTGTAGTTCTTTATGGTGTCATTAAGGGCTATGGTATTATTGTTTATTCGTATTATCTCATCCTTGGCATTCTTGGTAGAGTTGCACTGGCGTAATAATAACATAAACATTACCATGATGATCGTTACTAAAACAAATTTAGTATTCTCTAAAATTAATTCTAATACTTTCATATATATTATTTAATGTAGAAGTCTTTCATTTGAGAAAAATTACTCCACTTTTGCAAACTATATAAAACAGGAACTGCATCTTTCCAAGCTTTAGTAACTTTTAATTGACCTTTTCTTGGTTTTCTTTGATAAACAAAAGTACTATTTTCTTTAAATTCTTTATCACTCTGGTATAACATTGCAACTGGTGTCCATAAAGTTAATGATAATGCTTCACCTAGTTCACCTAATGTTCTTGTTGAAGCTATAGGTGATTTTACAATTTGATGTATTTGAGTCCATGAATCAGGAACTATTGGTATCATTAATATTAATTCTTTATATGTTCTATTAGCTTGATACATCATGAAGTTTTCCGCTCTTTTTTCAAACTCACTATCATCATCATCATCAGCAAATAACATTTGCAATATACTAGAAATTCCAAGTGTTGCCATTATGATTGCTATCTCACCTAAAGTTCTATATGTATTTAATAGTTTGTTTTCAGCTTTCTGATCTGCCTGAGAACCATCACCTTTAAATCCTTCATCTCTTAAAAAGTTTTCACCATATTTTGTAAAGTCTAATTCACCTTTAATTATCTGATCAAATGAATATTTAAAGAATTGAAGAGCAGATAAATATCTACCTTCCATCCAACCTAAATTTTCATCAAAGTATTCTCTACGGAATCTAGCTTTAATAGCAGGTGCAACCCATTTGTGGAATTGTGCAGCTAATCTACCCACAGCATATGATTGTATAACCATTCTATCTTCTTGTGCATAGTTACCGTGTATTTGTTTATTTACTTCACGTATTTTATTTCTTAAGTCATATCTAAAAGCATCATTAAAGTCTACTACTTGACCATTCTGTTTACGTACTTTAGTATAACCATCTTTCATTTTTAAAGTTT
>Ga0196905_1000835_pt1 | contig 12210 bp, 29 predicted proteins | sample CB_VirMetaG_3_FD_169098 | JGI IMG/M metagenome (GOLD analysis project Ga0196905, IMG submission 169098) | Freshwater to marine saline gradient viral communities from Chesapeake Bay - CB_1508_1S Viral MetaG (v3) (version 3) | ecosystem: Environmental > Aquatic > Marine > Coastal | place: USA... | reverse complement strand
AACATCGACACATCTTCAGACACAGGCATGATGCCACACGACTTCCCGACAACGATCTGAGTCTTTAGCTCTTTGCCAAACTGATAAGTGACGATGTAGGTGCGATCAGGCTGTTTTGCTAAAAACGCCTTTTCACGATCAGATAGAAACATCACTTGTACGTCTCCCCGAACACAATGCACTTGCCATCGGTGATAGGGACAAAGGATGGTTGAGCGTGTTTGAGGTCGTGGCTGTACTCGACAATTCCAAATCCTGATGTCCAATCAGCAACACCACCGTAGAGATATTCCTGCTGATCCATGTCTGACAGGTGGCCACAGTTGAGCGCCCACACCCTGTCTAGCGCATTGGCAAAATATCTGATGCCAGCACCGTGATCATGGCCATGGACGACACAGGCTCCATACTTGCGGATCATTGCTAAAGAAACATTCACTCCACAGCGATCGCCGTGCATGTAGAGCACTGGGCCAAGGCGGAAAAACTTGCCATACTTAAAATAACGCCATCCAAGCCCCTTAAAGCCACAGTAGCTATCAAGCGAGGGAATCATATTACCCAACTCTGTAGCGTTGCTCCAAATCCATCTTTGAAGACGGTTTTCGTGATTACCCTCAAGAAAAACTTTTTCAGTCTTAGCAGGGCAGGCATTGTCGAGCTTGTAAAGGATGTGACGAAATTCATCCACGTCATGACTGACAGTCGTCTTTCTGAGTGGATCTTTGTCGAACCTGCTCAGTTGGTAAAAGTCTAAACTGTCACCTAGAACGATTAGATAATCAGGCTGAAGCGACTTGATGACCTTACACAGCACTTTAATAGCGGCTACGTCATGGTAGGGCACATGGATGTCAGGAATCACAACTGCTAGTTTCATATTGACCCCCACACTAGGGTATCATGTGAATAGCGTATCGCTGCCCCCACAAAATTGACGGAGATGTAAACAATGAGAGTAGTGGCCGATAAAGTTATCGTCGATGGTGATCTAGCAACCACACTGACAAGTGAAGTGATTGACGTTCGACTGCAGTACGGTTGGAGCGTTATCGCTGCATGGGCTGGTAGCTCACCAGTAGCAACACTTAAAGTGCAAGCAAGCCCCGATGCTAGCACATGGGTTGATGTTGGTGTGAGCACAGGAATTAGCGGTGCGACTGGCTCTTATTTCGTTAATAAAGAATGGCAATTTTACCCCTATTTGCGAATCGTTGTGACACCCACAAGCGGCACTGGAACTATCCAAGTTTGGTTCACAGGCAAAGGTGGCTAACATGAGCGCACAAGTCAAAGAATGGATCGACTGGATCATCAAAGGCCTTGTAGGATTCTTTCTAATTCAGGGCTTGGAGTTCATGCAAAAGACGGAAAGCGGCCTGCAAGACCTGTCAGTGAAATTGGCGGTCATAGTCGAAAAGGTAGCTAATCAGGATAAGATACTTGATAGACACGAAACAGCATTAAAGGAGTTACAAAATGGCAGGGATTGAAGAAACCAAAGAGGCTATTAAAGGCATTGCAGAGTTGTTGGTTGTCGTTAAAGAGCTCGCCAAAGACGGCATCGACTTGTCAGACGCAGTAGCACTCGGAAGCAAGGTTGTCAGTGACGAGGCATTTCGTGGCGCTCTTGTTAAAGCTGTTCAAGGCGCTCAAAACATTCCAGCTGAAATCAAAGACCTCGACGCTGCAGAAGTCGGTGAGCTTTTGGGAGTAATTGCCGATGTCCTCGCAGGAAAAAAAGACCCCGTGGCTTAAAAGAGTCATAGACTTTATTTTAGGCTTGCTCACTATTCTAAAATGGGTGCCGTTCCTCGGTAAATACAGGGCGGCGCTCATTGCTTTGTCTACAGTGCTGGGCGCTCTGTCAGGTATGCTAGGCAAGTGCTCTACAGAATCTGATCAGCAATCCACACCCAGAGAACCCATCCAAGTAACCCCGTCACCAGAACCCACGCCAACTCGTACTCCGTCACCCACACCTCAACCACCTCGCATTTTGTTTGAGAAGAGTCCCGTTGTCGGCGTGCCCTTCAAGGTTAGATACACTGCACCATTTAGTTACAATTATAGCTTGTGGGTGGATACGTTTAGATTGCAACTATTAGGTAAAGAATTTGGCACTGGGTATTTTGTAGCTCATGCGATTACACTCAATACAGGTGGCAATAGAACCTTTGTCATTAAAGACGAACATGGTGAGATTGTCGCACAGAAAACTATTGAGGTGACGTATGGCTCAGGGCTTAACAATCAATGACCTCGAAGTGTTCCAGAACAATAATATAGCAGACGCAATGGATCTCGCTTGGGAAGCTTACAATATGGAATACACTCGAGAGAAAGTAGAGCTCGCCCTCGAGGTCGTAGAGGTATTAGCTGCAGCATACAAAGTTGCTATGTGGGCAGACGCAAACGTGGAAAATCATCTTTCAAGTTACGACTCACCCAGACCCTCAGAGCATCAATTGTATTGTCGCCAAAAATAGAGTGTGGGCAGTCAGTATAGTTGTCTTTGTAGAGAAACCTATGACCAGTCACTATGTCGATTGTCGGGTACTCTGAGCACAAATATCGACACAAATCTCGCAGGACCAAATCTTGAGTCTTAGTCATCTTCTCGCCCGGCTCAGCACACACTTCAATTCCGATGCTGTTCACGTTGTTACCGTATGCGTGCCATGCTCTATAGTCCTCTTTTACAAGCTGAGTGATGTTACCCTCACGGTCGATGACGTAGTGGGCAGACACTTGAGCGTTCGGGTTCGTAAGCCACGAAATAACCCCATCGGCGTTATTGGATGTTGTGTAGTGACACACGATCATTCCAATAGGCACACCATTGCGGGAGCTATAGTTTGGCGACTGTACGTATTTCATAGCTGGCTTCTTGAACCGTTTCTCATACTTAAGACACATTTCGCATTCCTCGCAAGAAAAGTATTGCCATTCACCAAGATAAAAAGTATCTCAGTAGCTCACCACAACAAAGGAGTCAGTCGTGAGTTTAGTTATCCTAAATGAACATGCCGCAAAAATCGTCAGTCATTCAGTAGTAGAAGCTTTGATTCAAAGACTCAAGGTTAGCTTTGAGTTTCACCTCAATGGCGGATCTAACCGCTATGAAGAAATAGCCGACCTTGCAGGCGAGCTGCAAAACATAGCCCGGCAGTTAGAGCCCAAAAAACTCGAGAACGACGATGTCCAATTCTAACCCATTTTACCGAGAACAACCCCATGAAAAACAACGAAAACGTATTAACAATACGTCTAAAACCCGCACAACTGCGGTGGTTAGAAGAATCGTCAAGGATTCGAGGGATCTGCAGGCAAGACTTGATCAGGTTTCTGATCTCAGAAGCGATAGTAAAGGAAAAGAAAGCAAATGTGGAAGCAAATAAGTAACGAGGAATACCATGGAGAATACAGAAATTATTTGGGCTCTAGCGACCTGCGTCGTCTTCTTAGGAGCCCTGCCCATTATAGATGCCCACCTACTAGCCCCTCGGAAGCGCAAGAGTTCGGGACTCTGGTACATGAGGCGGTATTGGAGCCGGAGTTGTGGGCGGCACGTCGTCGCCCTCTCGTCAAACATGACAGAAGGACTAAAGAAGGAAAAGCCATTGCAGAATGGGCAGAGCTCCAAGAGCAATCCCTTGGACTCAAATTTGTCCCAGAGCATACATACAACAAAGTGTGTGCGATTGCCGACAGCGTATCAGCATCCTTGGGGACCACCAGCATCCTTACCGGCGGAGTGGCTGAGAGCTCGGGCTTCACAGAGCTCAACGGACAACCCGTAAAGATCCGGCCTGATTACATGACTGATGAAGTCATTGTGGACCTCAAAACTACGGTCGATGCCCGTGAGTTTGAAAGGTCTGTCTTTACCTTCGGTTACGATATCCAAGCTGCATTTTACACGGAGGTCGCAAAGGTAATTGACGGCAAGTCACGCAAGTTTATCTGGATCGTAGTGGAGAAAGACGCTCCCTATGGCGTTCAGATTTACGAACCCAGTGAAGAGGTCATGGAGCGAGGGCTGAACCTCGTTAAGAGAGGAATTGAGACTTACAAAGAATGTGCGGCTCTCGACGCATGGCCGGGTTATTCAAGCAAAACACAAACAATTCAACTGCCGAGGTGGATTAAATGAAAGAACTATATTCAGCCCTTATCAGGGCTCAATCTGAAATGAAAATAGCTGTTAAAGACAGCACTAACCCACACTTTCGCAACAAGTATGCTGACTTTGGCTCAGTATACGATGCCTGCAGGGACGCTTTGCACCGTAACGGTCTGGCAGTATTGCAGCCAACTCGCATTCATGAGTCTGGTGTCACAGTTGTTGTAACCAAGATCATTCATACCAGCGGCCAGTGTATCGAGGGTGAGTATCCTGTTTTAGCTAAAGATATGACCGACCCTCAGAAGCACGGCGGAGGATTGACCTACGCAAGAAGATACTCGTTGGCGAGTATGTTGGGTGTGATCCAAGACGATGATGACGGTAACAGTGCTGCAGGGCACACACCCGCACCCGCAAAGGCCAAAGTAGAGCCGACACAGTTACTTGAGGGCTATTTCAAGAAGCCCATAGCTCAATGGAGTGAGGGCCAAAAAGAAATAGGCCGCAAAGCATTCATGGATCTGAAGGCTGGCAAACCATGGGAAGCTGTAAGATCGCAGCTAGATAAAGCTGAGTCATTCTCATGATTAACTTGTTCTTAGTCGCAGTCTCGGTGTGTGCAATAGGGCTCACACTCGGACTTTTGGTGTTCATTGTCATTAGGGAGATCGAAAAATGAGTTTTGCAAATGTTGTTATCGTAGGTCGTTGTGGAAAAGATGCTGATGTTCGTATGACCCAGACAGGCAAGGAAATGGCTTCTGTTAGCGTCGCCGTAGGCACTAAAGACAAGACCACATGGTTCAGGGTTGTTGGCTTTGATAAGACGGCTCAGGAGCTCGCTAAGCTACAAAAAGGCGATCAAGTGTTCATCCAAGGCGGCATCAAACTCAACACGTACACAACCAAAACAGGCGAAACACGCTCAGACCTCGAGGTCATGGCGGGCATCGTTAGATCATTCACTAAGTCAGAAGCGCCAAGTCTGAGCGTTGTCGAAGACTCAGATGTACCGTTTTGAGGTTTAGGATGAAGGACAAAATTGAAGCTTGGTTCCAAAGTCGTGGAATAGAAAACTACGACATCCGCATACCCTTAGATTTTGACGGTTATGAGGTCAGATTGCACAGGGTAGCCCAAGACAAAGTGGAAGTCATAAGAACAGTTGTGATCTCTGAAGATGATTTCGACAATCTGGAATGGATCGTGAAGACCTTTAATGAAGCAAAGGCATCACACTAGGAAAACGTAGCAGATGGGCCTTATTGGCTGTGAAAGGTAAGTGATGATTCAAATAGAGAAGGTCAGTAACGGCTACATAGTTCACGTTGATGAAGACGAAACAATAGTCTTCCAGCGTGAATATCAGTCAATGAACATGGCTCTAGCTGCTGTTCTCAACTTCCTTAAGGAGCAGTGGCAGGACGATGAACATGTAAAAGTCAAGTTGGACGTAGGTGAGGGATGAAGTCACAAGAAACGATTGAGCGAATGCTAGAAAGACGCAGGCAGGAGCAATCTCGAATCGACAAGATAGTGCTTCAATGCCTTGCGGATCTCGGCGGCAAATATCACGGCAGGTCAATGATGTTTTGCAAGATTCTAAAGGTGCTCAGAGAGAGTCAGATGAAAGACGCTCTTAAGAGACTCAAGGACGCTGGCATCATTTCTATTCACATTGATCGTAACCACGGGAATACATACGAGATAATCCAATGAAGATAACGATTGAAAGTGCTGATAACGGGTGGATTGTTCACTACAAGCAAGTGAGTCGTCGCAAGGCTGTTTTCAGTGTTCCAAACAATGGCGGTGACGCTCAGGAAGTCGAAACATTCTCTAATGTTTTGTGGTTTATAAACGAACAAATTGGGCCAACAACGGGACGCTATTCACCCGCAAGAATTTACGTCGAGGTTAAGCCTGGCGACAAGTACGAGGATCACTTAGATGCTTCTGAATGACAAGATCGTAAACGAGCTAGGTCTGCCATGTGCAATTGTGCATGAGGCGCTCCTGAGGCTTGGCAGTCAAAACAGATACAGAGTCATGTTCATCAAAAAGGCTCTTAAGCGAACGTACAGCGAGGCAATCATCAAGAGGTCGATAAACCAGTTGGTTGAGGCTGGATACCTTGAGCGTGAGGGTGAGCCGTACGACTCACGAGGGTTCAAGTACAAGGCCAAGGCATGCTAGAGATTAACCCTAAACAACGGAAATCATGGCAGAGTGTACTGCCATACCTCGAGGACGGAGCGCACTTTGTCTTTGTGCCAAAGGTCAATCGAAACAAACGAGTGATCTACCAAGTCCAGCTCTGGCTTGCCGATTCAACGGTTGTGCCGGGTAAATATAGCTACCCAAAGAAACGGCTACTCGACATGGGTATGCTGCAAGAAGAGCGCAAAGGTCGCTATGTTTGTTGGAAGTTAAAAAAAAATAGCCCCGGTGCATCGGGACTATCGAAGGAAACACTCGTCGTCCAACGGAAGGAGACTCAATGATCTTTACCAAGACCAGCCACGCAATTGCAACACATATTTCACTTGAAGCCGCAATTGTCTTCGGTGTCATCGAATACTGGTCTATTGCCAACGCACGCAAGAAACGTGCAAGTGCGCTAAAGAATGGGCTTTATTGCTGCTACATGAGCTGGGCAGACTGGAGAAAAGATATTCCATTCATCTCGGAGAGAACCATACGGCGCTCGGTCGATAGACTAAAGGAAGCTGGAGTCATTCGGGTGTTTATAGGTGACGAAAACAGTAATTTCGCAAATTACTACGTCGTCGATCAGCAGGGGTGGATGAAGTTTTTGAAATGGTCCTCGGGGTGCATCATGAGCCTCGAAGAAGGGAGAGCTCTGACCCCAAAAGAGGACTGGGTGGATGAGGTCACGAGCGAGGAGATTTTGACTGAGGGGGGTGGTCACGCTGACCATAGCAACGAACCTGCCTTGGTCACGCTGACCAACCCCCTTGGCCACTGTGACCAACCCCCCTTGGCCACTGTGACCATAGCTCCCTATATATTAGATAAAAAGAATAATAAGAAAGATGTAACAAAGAATAAGGTTGCAGAGCGTGTCGCTGAGGCTCCTACGCCTGCCCCAAAAGTGAAGGTGGCTAAGACGGAAGGATCGGTCGTTTGGGACGCCTATGCCTCAGCCTATCGGTCACGGTACGGTTTCGATCCAATTCGCAATGCAGCGGTAAATTCTATTTGCAAGAGATTGCATCAAGCGGTAGGCGACGAAGCAGTCGTGTTGGTTCAGCATTATGTGCTGATGAATAAGCGATTCTACTTGGAAAAGTCGCATCCATTGAGCACTTGCCTTGCAGATATTCAAGCCATCAAGACGAGTTATATGACTGGTAAAACAATGACTTACCAGCAGATTAAGGAAATTGAACAACGTCAAACAGCAAAGGAGACAGCAGATGAAGTTCAGCAAAGTAATGGAGAACTTGCTGCAGCATGGGCGGGAATTGATACAAAAAGAACCATTAAAATCTAGTCAGATTGAGTTCTATGCAGCGGAATTACTACCAAAGTTGAGTGAACAGGAAATCCTGACAGCGATAAAACATCACTCACTCGACAACCACTGGCCTTCAGTGAACGAGATTCTTGCATTCAACCAACAAGCCACGTCCGATGACAAAGCCCAAGCTGAAAAGCTTGTACAGCGTGCGATGAACCTCTTGCGTCATCCGCAAAACGGTGGACACGAGCGTGCGCAGGCTGAAGACCCCGAAGCCTTCGAGCTCCTGCGTCGTGCCGGTCGCTGGTATGACCTTCACGTGAGAACGGAAAGTAGCCGAGGACTGACAGACCTACGCTTCGAGTTGAAGACCTTGGCTAATGATGCCCTTAGAACGGCCAAACAAGGCCAGCAAGCCCTGTCTAGCGGTCAGGATAGTAAATCATACCTGACAGAGGCTAGAATTTAACCATGAGCCTGAATGAGCCTAAAATGAAGATTAGCGAAAATGAGGCAGAATACGGTGAGCCTTGGAAGCGCCTTGGCCTGACCTACGAGCAATGGAAAGCGCCAATGTCAGACCTGACTCCTGAGCACCGCAAGATTATCTTTGACGTGTACAATTCACGCTACAAACTCAATTTCGACCCGAGCGACTTTAACATTCCCAAAAAATGACATAAGCTTTCACGGTCTGGCAGCGGGCACATGCGACTTACTCTGTCGTGGTGACAGGTTCGGTAACCTTTGCCAGACACCCTAACCTTGTGATCTTATGGGGGACATATGAGATTCGCTGGCATAGATCCCGGACTCAGTGGTGGAATGTTCGTTTACGACACTAACACCGAATTTGTCTCTACCTTTCGCTTCTCAGGCACTGACTCTATCTTGGACATCCACGACTTCTGTGTCTTTCTCATGCAGAACAGACCCGAGCATGTTGTCCTTGAGAAGATCTTTCTCGCAGGCCGTGAAGGTGGTAGCTCGGCTATGACGATCGGCATTAACTATGGCCGCATCCTAGCTTGCCTAGACGTGTTCTCACCGACCAAATACACAGAGGTAGCCCCACGTGTCTGGCAGAAGGCCTTAGGCCTCAAAGGTGGCTCTAGGGCTATCACTAAGCAGGCCGCTTCAGACCTTGCAGTCAAGAGATTTGGTGAATCAGTGTTCCTGCAGGGCAGAGCTCGCAAACCACACGACGGCCTAACTGACGCTGCATGTATGGCACTTTACGCACTTCAACTTGAATCGGAGTCATTATGGGACGAACCAGAGAAGAAATCGACAAAGAGTACGCAGAGCTCTGCACGAAATACGGACACCTCTGCCAGCAAATCCTCTCCATCAAAAGCCAAAAAGAAGAGCTCCAAAAGGCTCACGACAAAAACATCGAACAGTGTGAAGAGTCGGAAAAGAGCCTAGAGGTTGAGCTAGTGGCTATTGAGATGGCTTGGAAGCAGCTCAAAGAAGATATTAAGGCTCTTGAATGACTGTAAAATTGTTGGTTGAGACTCGCAAAGGCTTTGAGTCTGACCTGCCTCTCATACTCTCAAGCTGGCTCAAGGGTGCTTATCACTTCTGTCCAGCGTTCAAAGACATGCCAAAGTCGCTGTACTATGGCGTCCATGAGCCATGCCTAAAGGCTATCATCGCCACTTCAGACGTCATGTGTGTTGTCGATCATGAAGACCCAGACCACATCTTGGGCTATGTCATTTACAAGGACTATGGCTTTTTTACTGTATTGCACTGGCTTTACATTAAGCAGCAGTTTCGTGGATTCGGCATGGGCGCTCACCTTCTGGAAGCTATCAAGCCAAAGAAGATCGTCTTTACGACTCACGAAACACCGGACTCACAGCGGTACTTTAACAAGAGAAAGCTTAAAACCTGTTACGTCCCTCACCTGCGTCATGGCGAATGGCACATAGATAACTTTGTCACATTCCTACAACTTCGAGGATTCAATGAAACTTAAATCAGTATTTTTCTACCAAGCTGTTAAAGTCGGCACACAGATGATCAACTCTGCCGCTGATGATCACTACGACGTCGAGTTTGCTGAGGGTGTCGTGTTCGTGACCTGCCAAAAGCAAAGCATCACAGTCGCTGTGCCGCTTACGAACATTCCACAAATGCAGCTGGCCTCTGTACGTAAGAAAGAGCTCACAAACATTGAGAAAGCTAGGCTTGCTAAGGCTATGAAGGCTAAGGAGTCGGAATGAGAGAGTACAAACCCCCAGTATATACCCCCCCTCTGCAGCAAGTTGCGCTAATAGCTCAGCTGCAGAAGCTTTTCCAAAACAAGAGTTCCTCTGAAGAAACAAAATCTCGGGCAATCGGTTTTCTAAAAAAAACTCCCCCAAGCGAACGTGGGAAATCATGGGAAATTGAAGTTGAGAATTTTCTTCAGTTTGAAAGACTTTTCAATAAACCAAAATCAAACTGAAAAGTTTCCAGCACGTAAGGTGTTTTTCGATTTTCCGGTTTTTATTTTCCCCAAAAACACAGGTGTCTAGGAAATTGCTATTCCTTTCTTAGACACTCCTGTCTGATCATTAGACGCCCATCACTTTTCCCGAGTGATTCTAGTGTCTATCGGGTAGACCTCAGACAATGATCTACATTTAATGTGTCGAACATGTGTATAGGCTAATAGCCTCACCACTGCACGTTACTGACACTCAAGCTACATCCCTACATGACACCCTCCTATCTCTTCACTGTGAGCCTCTTTGACGGGATATAATGTGACTCTAATGGCCGCTTATAGGCCTGTACCCGAACGATATTTAATCATCCGATATTCCTGACCTGAGATCCGATATTATTCCGAGATTAAATGTCGGAAATGTCGGACACAGGACAAAAAAAAGAGCCCGAGGGCTCAAGTTTTCTTCACAACAAAGAGATCGCCTCTGTCTTCTTCATAGCTCTCTCCAAGATGCTCGCAAAGAAAGTCTTCGCCGTCGTCAAATGTTTCAAAGGTCTGTTGAAAGATCTGTCTTCCTGTCCAATCAACAATGATCCAGCTCATTTTGAAACTCCAATTATTTCGTTTACTTGAATGAATGAAAAGAGCCAGAAGGCTCAAAGTGTAAATGAGGTCAATCCTTGCTTCCGAGCGGCCTCAGGACTGTAACCCTGCCGCTCTAGTTGAGCTTGAGCACGCTTCAGTATCCTGACACTTGCATACCAGCGAGTCTGACCGCCGATGCCATTTTGATCGCTGTAAAACCAGCGAGCCCGAGGGTTGTTAGCTTTACAGTCTTTAAGAGTGTTGAAGTATTTCATCTCATTCTCCCATGTAAAATTGAGTAGATCCGTTGTCCCGGCAGTCTAAGCAGGCAAGCCATAACACCCGGCCGGTTAGTGTCTCGTTTGACTCTATTTGTAGTTGTTCGGGATCGTCATAGCCTATGTGAGTCAAGTAGTTGATTGCATCGGAACGATCACACTTTACAGTGTCAAACATCATTATTTGAGAAATAGCCGTGTCGCATGATCCCCATCTCGGCAGGCTATCGATACGATCCTGTGGTATTTCCGTGAATTCATTAAGCTTAAAAGTGATGTGCATAAGTGTCTCCAATTAAAATTGTAAACGGCCAAATGGCTTGTTGTTTGAAACTTCAGTGATCTCAGCGCCAAATTCATCTATTTCAATGCTTACATCCTGCAGAGTTACATTGTCGTGGACCTGATCGTTGTCGATTAAGATCTGTAAGACATCTTGTTGCGTAGATGGCAATGCATCAGTTTCAAGCTGATATCCACGAACATCATTTACGTCATAGCCATCTTCCTGATTTCCCCAAACATCAAAGTAATGAACAAATTGTAGCTTCATGAGTGTCTCCTCTGCCCGGTATTGGGCAATTAAATTCAAGCAATAGCTAGGCCAATTGGTTTTCGGACTCAGGTTCATCGTGGTAGGACCCGTCGGCGTGCTCAAAGATAATTTCGTCAGTCACGAGTGAATCAAGGTAGTCGACAAAACCACACCTGTAAGCGATAGGATCGACGGTCTTAAGAGTGGTACTAGGCAAATATTTGTAGCCACAAATATCAATCATTTCGTAACAGTCATCCAACATTTCGTTGTACATAGACTCTAAGTCACGTGTTGAATATTGCATTGAGTGTCTCCTGTATGCCCAACATCGGGCAACTGTGTTAAAGCAAGATTAATGCCAATCACTTGTTGCAGTGTGCTAGTGCTGATAGGTATCCATTCATGAAAGATCGAATCTGATCGTAGATTTCACGCTTAGTGCCACGTGGTCCACAGCCTGTTATTCCGCCGAACTCATTCACCATTTGGACTAATCGAACGCCGCCGTAGCTATAGTCAAGGTGGTAGTTGCCCACATTAGCCACAAGACCTGAGTCAGTCTTAGTGTATGACTCTGTCGGTGATGCTGTAATGTGGTTGAGACGTGTGACAATTGCTGACAACTGTTTGTCTGTGATTCTCATGGGTGTCCCCTTATAGCTCGGCATTGAGCTTGTTAGGCTCAGAGCTAGAAACATGCCAACTAATTGTGCTAACAATATTGAGTAAAGTGATCGCTACCAGCGTCTAAGGATCA